>ULIX01031616.1_pt1 | contig 19248 bp, 17 predicted proteins | sample 1950721 | NCBI WGS metagenome assembly ULIX01 (sample SAMEA4835459, study PRJEB28245) | human gut metagenome | biome: gut microbiome; material: fecal sample | place: Denmark | collected 2008
TTTAAAAAATTTTTTATTTTTTAAAAACCGTTGTCTGTAGCTTACACATCCACAGACCATATTGGCCTGTGCCTGCGCATTTTGGTCCGGTTTAAGGTGCTTATTCATTTCAAATAAATGAGCACTCCTAAAGTAATTAGTAAGCCGGAATGGAGATCGTTTTACCCCACGATCCCTTATCTGATGTGCCATTAGTCCACCAATCACATGCAATATATGCACTCGTTGATGTTGCAGAAACAGGAACCGTCATCCATCCGGAATATGCAGTTACCGTTCTTGCCGTTTGCGCCATCGGCTCCGTTTGCACCGATGGGGCCGACAAGCGACTCCAGCCACTGCACCTCGGTTCCGGTATAGCCGTTCTTGACTGCCAATTCATAGGCAGATTCGCCATTTGCGCCCGCTGCGCCGTCCTCGCCGGAGCTGCCGTTCTTGCCTGCGTCGCCGATCAGTGATACCAGCCACTGCTGCACAGTGCCGGTATAACCGTTCTCGACTGCCAGATCATAAGCAGATTTTCCGACCTGTCCTTTTTCGCCGGCTTCGCCGACGAGGGATGCCAGCCACTGTTCAACAGTTCCTTTATAGCCGTTCTTTACAGCAACCTCGTACGCTGATAATCCGTTCGCACCGTTTTCCGGCTTGTTGCAGCTGCTTACCAGCCACGCTGCCATCGCCGCTACCAGTATGATCGCTATTATTCTCCCTACTGTCCCCTTTACATTCCTTGTCTTCTTCTCTATTTCCATTTCTTTCTCCTTTTTTACCGAGATAATCAGGGTCTGTAACAGATGGTAAGAAACCTCTTTAAATCCATATGGTTGCATACCAATACTTTATTTAACATTTTAGTAAAGATTTTTACTAAAGTCAAGAGGAAATATCTTTTTTGCTTTAGAATTGACTAAAGATTTTCTTAATTTTTTATTATTTTGATACTTTTAGGCCGGGCAGCTGCCCAAAATGGAGGTGAGTTCATTTGGACTATATTTGTCGACTGCGAGCGCTCCGGGAGGATAATGACCTAACTCAGGAGCAAGTGGCTCAAATTCTTGGCACCTCGCAAACTATGTACGCTCGCTATGAGCGTGGTGCAAATGAACTGCCCATAAGGCACCTTATCGTGCTATGTCGTCTGTATGATGTGTCTGCAGACTATATACTCGGCCTCAACTCGAACCAGCAAAAGGGCTGTAGCTCAAAGTTGAATAAGTAAAACGGACAAAGCACGAAAGCTTTGTCCGTTTTATTATTGCCGCAGAAACGGAAAACAGCGGCAGGGGTTACCTGCCGCTGTTCCCGATGTTTCATATACCGGAGGTATACGGAGCCTGCAATGCAGGCCTCTATTATATACATGTCCGTAGACTTACATGTGGGGACACGGTTATGAACAAATTTTTATATTTTTAGAATTTGCAATAGTGCCGTTAGGACTGTTTGGTCCGCCTTTAGTTCAAATTGCAGAGAGCACTGTGAGGATGTTGCGCCGAGGTGGTCGGACACTTCAGCCTTGCCGTTGGTAGTCATAGCGAAGTCTATGTATCCGTCGGTGTCATATCCCATGTCACAAAGGCGGAAGCTGCCGTTTAAGTCACGGCTGATCGGCTATGCAGCAACTTTCGGGAGGCATTTCAAAAATATACAGCCGCTCTCTGCCGTTATCCCACAAAACAGCGTCATTTCGTACGATCATGGCACTCCTACCTCGCCCATATAATAGCACACTCTGCAACATTTTGCAATATTTATGCAAAAAATCCGGCTTAACATGTGGTAAACCGGACTTTTTACTGCATTTCCTGCAGCAGCTCCTCGGCAGTCAGGCCGTAGAGATTTGCAAGGGCAATAAGATTTGTCGTGCTGGGGTCGGACGCTCCGCTCTCCCACTTTGAGACGGCTTGGCGGCTCACGCCTATCGCCTCGGCCACGAACTCCTGCGTCATCTTGCACTCGGTGCGGTGCTTTTTGAGAACCTCGCCGAGCGATCTTGCGCTTTCGGATTTCTCACGCCTCACCGGCTCGGAGCGTATATACTTTCTCAGCGCCTTAATAAGCAGATAGATGAGGTAGCCTATAACTCCCCAAAATGCAGCAAATAGAATTATGACAAAAATCAGGTTGATCGAAAAATAATGCATGTGACCTGTCTCCTTTCTTGCTGCCAATATAGCATAAAAGGCCGGTTTACTCAACCAACTATTGCGCAACTTTTCGGTTGCGTGGCATTAAAGAGCTTCGCTTACCTGTCTGTACATTGCTTACACCATGCAGCGGCTGCTTGTTTATGTTTTGCCCATGTGCCGCATACACCCACGCCCGCAGGCACTTCACTTGCCGTAAGACAAGCTTTACGCACGAAGTGCACTTAACCAATCCGAAAGAATCTACTTAGCTAAAAAAGCCAAGTCGAAAGACTTGGCTTTTTTGGTGGAGCATAGGGGGGTCGAACCCCTGACCTCCAGATTGCGAACCTGGCGCTCTACCAACTGAGCTAATACCCCATATTTGCCGGTCATTGCTCGGCACTTTTGTATTATAGCACATTTTTCGTTTTTGTAAAGAAAATATTTGTTGATTATATGCCGCATTTGCGTTATAATATTCTAGCGGCTTTTGACAAGGCTGCACTAGTTGGGGAGCTAGCGGTGCCCTGTAACCTGCAATCCGCTACAGCAGGGATGAATTCCTTATTTAGGGTCTGTCATGTGTCGTCTGACTCCGGTAAGCAGCGTTGACGAGCCGGTCTCGCGCAACGGAAACCCGTGAACCATGTCAGGCGGGGAACCGAGCAGCATTAAGCGGTGCTTTTCGTGTGCCGTGAGGGTGCCGGTTCTGAGCCGGCTGCCGGCGTAACGGGCATATGGCATTTTCGAGGTCAGGTGTGCAGTCTTGTCAAGAGTCGTTTTTTATATCTACGAAAGGTTTGCGACGCCATGTATCAGGCTTTGTATCGGAAATGGAGACCCAAGACCTTTGACGAGGTCGTCGGGCAAAAACACATTACCGAAACGCTCAAAAACCAAATAATTACCGGCAGGCTGTCCCATGCGTACCTGTTTATCGGCACGAGGGGCACGGGCAAGACCACCTGCGCAAAAATTCTTGCCAAGGCGCTCAACTGCCAGCATCCCGAGAACGGCAATCCCTGCTGCAAGTGTCCCTCATGCCTCGGCATTGAGGACGGCAGCATTCTCGATGTTGTCGAGATAGACGCAGCGTCCAATAACGGTGTTGACAATGTCCGTCAGCTGCGTGAGGAGGCTGTGTTCTCCCCCGTTTCGGTCAAAAAGCGTGTGTATATCATCGATGAGGTGCACATGCTGTCAACGGCGGCATTCAACGCTCTGCTTAAAATTCTAGAAGAGCCACCCGAGCATTTGACATTCATATTGGCTACAACGGAGCTTAACAAGGTTCCTGCTACGATACTTTCCCGATGCCAGCGCCACAGTTTCAAGAGACTTGACAGCGAGGTCATAACCGCTCATCTTGAGCATGTTGCATCCTGCGAGGGGCTTAATCTTGAGCACGATGCCGCCGAGCTTATCGCCGGTCTTGCCGAGGGCGGTATGCGAGATGCGCTGTCGCTGCTCGACCAGTGCTCGGGCGCTGCGGATATCACGGTCGACTCCGTATACTCGGCGATGGGTCTTGCGGGTAACCGGCGCACGGCGAAGCTGCTTGATTACACGGTAAAGCGCAACACCGAGGCTGCGCTGGAGCTTTTTGATGAACTTTGGACGGACGGCAAAGACCCCGCAACGCTGTTGGGTGAACTCAACACACTTTTGCGTGACTGCATGATGCTCTCGGTCGCACCCCGTGCCGGAGCAAACCTGCTTTCGGGCAGATTTGACAAGGAGATACTCGCCGTCTTCTGCAAAAAACTCACCAAAGCAGAGCTTTTGTGCCGGATAAATACCGTTTCCGACTACCTTATTAAAATCAGAAGCGCACGAAGCCCGAGGCTTTGCGTTGAAATGTGCATTGTTGCGCTGTGCGATCCGAGCCTTACTGAGGGTCTTGACGAGCTCAGAGCCCGTGTATCGAGACTTGAGTATGATATGTCCAACGCACCGATGGCAAGATATACAGGCGATGACGAGGACTATGCTCCCGTGGAGGATATCCCCTACGACGAGCCGCCCGCAAGGCCGAGCGTCGAGTATGACGACGATGAGCTTGACGCTTCGCAGTTTGCCGAGTATCAGCCGGAGGACGACCTGCTTGACAAGGGTGTAAGCCCTGTTGACCTGAATCCCGACGCAGCGCCCGAGGCGAAGGATGCTCCGGTTGACAATGTGCTGCTGTGGGCGGAGATAATCGACAAGGCTGAAAGCTCGCTTCCCATCGGGCTTATCCCCATTTTGTCCGACCCCACGCAGGCAAGGTGCGAGGTAAGCTACGACACGATGCATCTTTATGTAGTGCCCGGATTTTTCTACGGCATGATAAACAATCAGGATGTGCTGATGCGGCTGAGAGACGCTGCAAACGATGTGACCGGCCGCAGTCTCAAAATTCAGCTGAGTGAGCTTGTTGCGGGCGATAGCAAGCCGACACGCACAGTCGATGAGCTCAAGAAATTTAAAGAAGTCAGATTTATTTAATAGATTATTTTTCTACACATAGGAGGAACTAATTATGGCAAAAGGCGGATTCCGCGGCGGCATGGGCGGCGGTAACATGATGAAGCAGGCTCAGAAGATGCAGGAGGAATTCCTCAAGATGCAGCAGGAGCTTGAAAACACCGAGTTCTCCGCAACCGCAGGCGGCGGTGCAGTCAAGGCGACTATGGTCGGCACACGCTCGCTCAAGAGCATTGAGATATCCCCCGACGCAGTCGATCCCGATGATGTTGAAATGCTTCAGGACATGATCGTTGCAGCTGTCAACGAGGCTATTTCCAAGGCCGACGACGCCACCAACAAGGCAATGAGCAAGATCACCCCCATGGGCTTCCCGTTTTGATAAAATCGAGAGTATTAAAAAGGCGGACTGATGTTGAAAATCAGTCCGTCTTTTTTTGCGTCAGTATTCTTGTTATGATATAACCAATGGCTGCGCCGAGCATGTTGAGGATAAAATCCTCAACATCGCAAATACCGACCTTGAAAACAAGCTGCAACAGCTCGACTGCGATTATCACACATGCCGTCAGCAGAAAGAAGCTCTTTGCGTTTTTTAAGCGCTTGTCCAGCATCGGCAGAAGCACGCCCCACGGGAAGAACAGAGCGAGGTTGCCAAATAGATTCACGCAGAACGGCACGAGCACACGGTAGGAGATATACGGTGTTGTGTACAGTACATAGAAGCTGAAAAACGGGATAAAATTAGTGTTCTGCCGCACATATTCCGAAAACAGCATGTCACTTGCGGCATGGCGCATGAATAATAGGTACACTGCGGCGGCAAGGTACACGGCAAAGGCGGCAGCAAGTATGGTTTTTTTCTTTCCCATTTTCGTCTCTTTTCTTAATTTGTCAATGGTATACTACTGCGCTACCATGAACAGAATCGTATGAAAACCCATCATATACAGTTGCAAAAGCAATGGCGTAATTAGTTGTCGGGTTACAATTATAGAAGTAATACTCAAAGTATTTCCCTTCAAGTTTTGATTCCACCTCACGAGTCGCTGCAACTTTCCCCTTACTCATGTTATAAAGTCCGATTTTCATAATCGTTGGTCTAATACAGGCACCATTAATAATGTTAGTATTCTTCTCATAATTTTCACCTTATAATCCTTCTATAAAAGTATTTAAAAACGCTCCCCGTTTCATTACTCTATAACGAAACAGGGAGCGTTTTTTGGACACTAATTGTCTGATAGTTTTACGCTTTCCGCAATTTTTATGAGCTCCGGCTCATCCAGGTCAGCGGTAATGGTTATCAGGCAGCCGCCCTTTATAAATGCGAGTGTCTTTTTGCTGTAGTAAAGCTCATTTTCGACCGGCACATAGACCGTTGCGGTCGTGCCGCCGACGGTGACCTCGTGTGAGGTACACTCAACGGCGGACAGGAAGTCCTCGGATGAGCTTGTGCAGCCGTAGGTTATGGCATATGTGCCGTTTCGATATTCGATGATGCCAAAGTCGGCGTTCTCGTTAAGCTTCTCATACCCATCCGGCAGCCAAGTCGGGCGATACATGAGTGCGGAAGCGCTTGCTTCCTCTCCGTTTATATAGCTTGGCCAGCCGTCATTGCCGATGAGCCTGTTCCATGTCGATTCAAGCTCAGCCCTTGCCTCGGGGCTGAATGTCAGCACACCGACACCGCCCGCAATGATGACGAGCAGGATAACGGCAGCGGCGGACAGCACTTTCTTGAGCCGTGCCTTTCGACCGATGGCGGCAATTTGGCGTTCATGCTCCGGCGAAAACTCGTGCTCAACTTCGGGCAGTGTTTCCAAAATGGCGGTGCTTGCTTTTTCTGCGGCAATTTTGAGATCGTTATCGCTTATCATAAAAGCCCCGCCTCCTTGCACAATTGTTCAAGTCTTTGCTTTGCCCGCTGAGCGGTCTTGCTCGCAGCGGCGCTCGACATGCCGAGCATATGTGCTATCTCTCGGGTCGAATAGCCGTGGTAATACTTTAATAGTATAAACTGTCTGTAGCGTGCAGGCAGTTTTAATATGCAGTTTACAAGCTCATTGGCGCTTTCGGCTTCGATGCCGCAGCTTTGCTCGCAAAGCTCGCAGCTGCCGTGGCGCTTGAGCTTGCGGTAGCGGTCGATGGCGGTGTTTTCCGCAATCGTGACGACAAAGGCTTTTGTTTTGGTCGATAGCTCATCGGGTATCTTGCCAAGGTTCTCGGCTATTTTCACGAACGCCTGCTGGATCGCGTCCTCTGCCTCATGCTCGTTATGCAATATCTCATTTGCTGCGCAGAACATCACACTGCGGTACTCGTAATACAGTCTTTCAAGCTTTGTCCTGTCCTGTGCTCTGACTAAAGTTAGGGCATATACAAGCATTTTACTTCATAAATCCGCCGTCGGAGGTTATGACCTGACCGGTTATAAAGGACGCTGCGTCAGAGGCGAGGAAGCTCACGACCGCCGCAATGTCCTCGGGTCTGCCGAGCCTGCCGGCAGGGGTGTCCTCGGCAAGGGCAGCGAGCGTTTCCGTGCCGAGTACCTGTACCATGTCGGTGTCGATAACGCCGGGGGCGACGCAGTTTACACGGATATTTGTCGGCGCAAGCTCTTGCGCGAGCGAGCGTGTAAGCCCGATTATTGCGTGCTTTGTTGCAGAATAGGCTACCTCGCAGGATGCGCCGTGCTGACCCCAGATAGACGAGGTGTTTATGATGCAGCCGGAATGCTCGTGCAGCATATGCGGAAGCACGGCCTGGATGGTGTTGAACGCACCGTTGAGGTTCACATCGAAAATGTGCCGCCAATAATCCTCGGTCATGTCCTGAAACAGGCACTGCTTTGCTATGCCTGCATTGTTGACAAGCAGTGTTACCGCACCGAGCTTTTCCTCGATTGCGGCAACCATTTGCTTTACGGCAGCAGCATCTGAAACATCGGCCTTATACCACATGGTTTCACAGCCGTTGCTGCGGAGCATATCGACAAGCTCCTGCGCCTTATCTTCCCGCTCAACGCAGTTTACGCAGACGGCATAACCGTCACGGGCGAGTGTTATTGCCTCTGCCCTGCCGATGCCACGGGACGAGCCCGTTATAAGTGCAACCTTTTTCATATTCCCTCACTTTGCCTCAAACTGGCTGTAATACAGTTCCTTGTACAGGCCGTCCTTCTTCAAAAGCTGCTCGTGCGTGCCGCTTTCGACGACATCGCCCTTTTCCATGACGAGGATGAGATCTGCGTCACGGATAGTCGAGAGCCTGTGGGCAATGACGAATGAGGTCCTGCCCTCGGTGAGCTTGTACATCGCCTGCTGGACGAGAGCTTCCGTGCGGGTGTCGACGGAGCTTGTAGCTTCATCAAGAATTATCATGGGCGCATTTTCGACCATGGCTCTTGCAATGGTGAGCAGCTGCCGCTGACCGGCTGACAGACTGCTGCGGTCGCTGAGCACGGTATCGTAGCCGTCAGGCAGGGTCATGATAAAATGATCCATGCCGACCGCCTTACAGGCAGAGCGCACCTGCTCATCGGTGACATTTTCCTTGCCGTAGACGATATTTTCACGGTATGTTCCCTCAAACAGCCATGTATCCTGCAAAACCATGCCGAACAGGGCGTGCACATCGCTGCGCTTCATTTCCGATATTGGCACGCCGTCTATGCGTATCTCGCCGCTCCACAGCTCATAAAAACGCATGAGCAGGTTCACCATCGTGGTCTTACCGGCGCCCGTGTGGCCGACTATCGCTATCTTCTGCCCGGGCAGAACCCTGGCAGAGAAGTCGTTTATAACGGGCTTATCCTCGTCATAGCCGAAGCGTACATGGTCAAAGGTGACCTCGCCCGTGACCTTTTCGGGATAAGCAGTGCAAGCTCTGTCATCGGATAACTCCTCTTCCTCTAAGAAGCCGAATACACGCTCACCGGCGGCGCCGGCGGACATGAGCTGGGTAGCTGCCTGCGCTATCTGCGAAAGCGGATTCGTAAACAGGCGCACATATGCGATAAAGGACACTATCACGCCGAACGAGATAGTCCCGCTCATGGCGAGGGCAGCGCCCACAACGCACACGGCGACATAGCCGAAATTGCCGATAAAGCCCATGAACGGCATCATAAGTCCGCCGAAGAACTGAGATTTCCATGCACTTTCATAGAGATTGCCGTTTATGCGCTTAAACTCAGCCTTGGCCTGCGCAGTTGCTCCGTAGACACGGACAATATCTTGTCCCGAGTACATTTCCTCGACATGACCGTTCATGTCGCCGAGGTTTTTCTGCTGCTGACGGAAGTATTTTCTCGACTTTTTTATCACCGTGAACATGAAAACAAAGCCGATAAGCGACGAGCCGATGGCGGCAAGCGACATGACGGCGTTCGTTGCAAACATGATTATAGTAACGCCGACAAACTGAACAACGCCTTGAACAAGGGTGGTGATGCTGGAGTTGAGCGTTGAGCTGAGGGTATCGACATCGTTTGTGATACGGCTTAGAATATCGCCGATGCTGACCCTGTCAAAGTATTTGAGCGGCATGCGGTTTATCTTCTGGGAGATGCTGTCACGAAGGCTCCATGCAAGCTTCTGCATGACGGTTATCATGGCATAGCTTGCAATGCAGGACAGCAGGCCGCTTCCCACATAAATAATGAGGATAGCTATTATCGCCTGCTTTATGCCGTCCATGTCTATGCCGGTGGTAAGTCCGGCGGCGATGGAGTTTGTTAGGTCTGCCATCTTGTCCGGCGCAATGAGCGTAAGCGCCGTGCTGCCGAGCGAAAGTATAAGCGATATGATTATCGCAGCATGCCACGGCTTGAGGTAGCGCAGCAGCGACAGCATGGAGGACTTGAAGTTTTTCGGTTTTTCGTCAACGGGGGGCCTTCTCATTCCTTTCATATGGCAAGCTCCTCCTCCGACAGCTGCGACAGGGCTATCTGACGATAGACCTCGCAGTTTTTCATAAGTTCCTGGTGCGTGCCGGTGCCGACCTGTCTGCCCTCGTCAAGGACGATTATCTTATCGGCGGACATAATGGTTCCGATGCGCTGGGCAACGATGAGCTTCGTTTCGTTTTCGGTCTTGGCCTTGAGCGCATCACGCAGCTCACGGTCTGTCTTGAAGTCGAGTGCCGAGAAGGTGTCGTCAAAAATGAGTATCTCGGCGTCCCTGCACAGCGCCCTTGCAATGGACAGGCGCTGCTTCTGGCCGCCGGAGAAGTTGGTGCCGCCTTGTGCGACATGCGACTTTACACCGTCCTCAAGGCCGTCTACAAACTCCTCGGACTGGGAGATATGCAGTGCGTCCCTAAGCTTTGCCCTGTCGGCATTTGCGCCGAAGGCAACATTGTCTTCGATATCGCCGGAGAACATCACGGCACGCTGGGACACATAGCTGAGCTTTTTATAGAGCTTTTCGAGCTCATAATCACGCACATCCACACCGTCGACCAAGACTGCGCCCTCGGTGACATCGTAAAACCTCGGGATGAGGTTAACGAGCGTCGTTTTGCCCGAGCCCGTGGAGCCTATGAACGCCACGGTCTCGCCACGGTGAGCGGTAAAGCTTATATCGGTCAGCACATTGCCGCTGCCACCGGGGTAGGTAAAGCTTACATTTCTGAACTCCACCTCGCCGACGCAGGTCTCCTCAGGCTGCGGCTTTGCGCTGTCAACTATCTTGGGCTCGGTTTCAAGCACCTCGTTTATACGCTTTGCGGCGACGAGTGCTCTTGGTGCAACGATGAACACCATGACTATCATGATGAACGACATGATGACCTGCATAGCGTAGGACATGAACACTATCATGTCGGCAAAGATATCAACTCTTGTGGCTATCGACGCCGCATTTTCAATTACGACGGCGTTTATGAGCACTGCGCCAATCCAGTAGATGGACATGTTAAGGCAGTTCATGGTGATATTCATGAACGGGCTTAAAAGCGTCATGGTGCGGTTAGCAAAAAGCTGATTTTTGAGAAGGTCGGTATTGGCCTTTTCAAACTTTCGTTCCTGATACTCTTCGGCGTTGTAGGCACGCACGACACGAATGCCGCTAAGGTTCTCTCTTGCGGCGTGGTTCAGTGCATCCTGCAGCCACTGGATCTTGCGGAACTTCGGGAAAGTCAGCACCATTGCAATCGCAAGGAAGCCTACCAGCAGTACAATGGCAATGCCCGTTGCGAGCGACCACTGCCACGCCTTGCCGGCGATTTTCGTAATTGCCCATATGGCCATTGCGGGCGCTTTGATGACGACCTGCATGGACAGGACTATGAGCATCTGCACCTGCACGACATCGTTTGTTGAACGGGTGATGAGGCTTGCGGTGGAAAAGGAGTTTATCTCCTCCATGGAGAACGACTCTACCTTATCGAACATTGCCGCACGCAGTCTTCTTGAGAAGCTTGCGGCGATGGACGAGGCGAGGTAGCAGACCATTATCGATGACGCAAGGCTTCCGAGAGAGCAAAGCAGCATCTTGCCGCCGGACGCCCAGATATCGGCCATGGCGCTGCCCTCGGTCTCGACAAGTGTCGTTATCTCCGACATGTAATCGGGCAGCTTGAGGTCAAGCCACACCTGCGATATAATAAAGACTAGACTGACAAGGAAAAACAACCATTCCCTGCCCTTCATATACCTGAGAAGCTTTGTCATTTTCCGGCGTTCACTCCTTCTTTCCGTACTTTCTGTCAATATGCTCCTGTATCATTTTCTGAGCTATCTGCGCCGTCTCCTTCGTCGTGTGGCTCTTTACAAAGTCACCGTCGAGCACATCGAGGATGTCGAGCTCTATCTTCGTTTTCTTTAAAGGCACATTGCGCACTATTTCGTCTGTGCCGTGGATAGCGGCGATGACGACCGGAACACCGGTGCGCTGTGCAATCTTAAACGAGCCTGCGTGGAACGGCAGAAGCTCGTCCTCACGGCTGCGGGTACCCTCGGGGTAGATGACAACGGACGCAACATCGTCCTGAATGTACTTGCTTGCCGACTTGACCATCGCAAGCGCCTCACGATTGTTATCACGGTTCACCGGCAGGCAACCGCATTTGTGCATAACAGGTCCCACAATTGGTAACTTGAAGTTTTCGGGCTTTGATATGTAGATATACTCCTTTGCGCCGAAAAGCTTAATGGACGCAATGGGGTCGAATATCGAGCGGTGGTTGCAGACCATGAGATAGCGCTGTCCCTCGGGAAGCTTCTCGGTTCCCGTGACGGACACCCTCGCACCTACAAGCACGCAGATTATCTCGGCAAGCTCATTCATGTTCCACTGCCAGAACTTCGACGGCTTTTCCTGTGGCTTTTCCATATCCACGGTAAGCTCCGATGCAGCGTACACCGCCGCAATGTACGCCAAAAATGTACCTATGTAAAACTCGGCAAAGCGCAAAAGTGCAAAGCCCGCAAGCTTAATGCCCGTGAACTCTACCCTCGGCGACGAAATGTTGAGAGCCGTCGCTGCGGCGCTCAGTCCTGCAAATAATTTAAGAAGCATCTCACTACCTCCGGCCTAACCTTAGTCATAATTTTATATTTTAACACGATTCTTTGAATTTCCCAACACAAACATTCAAATTTTTGCAGCAATTTTCATTTTGTTAACATCTAAGTGCCGTCTATTGTTAAGATTGATACATTCATGTCAATATTCTGGCCGTTTTGCACTTGTTTTTGTGTGTTTTGCACACCTTAGCCGTGGTTTTTTTCATACTTTCGTAAAATTTGATAAACTTGTTGAATTTACACGAATAAGCGTCAAATTTGAATTGATTTTTTTAAGTGATTAGTATAAAATACATAGACAGCCCAATAACTTTTTGTTAAAAATTTTATAGGAGTGAGTAAAAAATGGATTCTCTTATCTGGCTGGCCCCCGCGCTGGCAGTCGTCGCTCTGCTTTTTGCTTTCTACAAGATTTCTTTTGTTTCCAAGCAGGATGCAGGCACCGACCGCATGAAGGAAATATCCTCCGCAATCAGTGATGGCGCTCGCGCTTTCCTCTTTGCCGAGTATAGGATCCTTGCTATCTTTGTTGCTGTTCTGTTCATCGCAATAGGCTTCGGCCTTAACAGCTGGATCACCGCTGTTTGCTTCCTGTGCGGCGCAGCATTCTCCATTCTTGCCGGCTACATCGGCATGAATGTCGCCACCAAGGCAAATGTCCGCACCGCAAACGCTGCCCGTGAAAGCGGCATGAACAAGGCTCTGTCGATCGCCTTCTCCGGCGGCTCGGTCATGGGTATGTGCGTTGTCGGCCTCGGCCTTCTCGGCGCAAGCGTTCTGTACATGATTTTCAACAATCTGAATGTCCTCTTCGGCTTCTCGCTCGGTGCTTCCTCTATCGCTCTGTTTGCCCGTGTCGGCGGCGGTATCTACACCAAGGCAGCCGATGTCGGTGCTGACCTCGTCGGTAAGGTCGAGGCAGGCATCCCCGAGGATGACCCTCGTAACCCCGCTGTTATCGCTGACAATGTCGGCGACAATGTCGGCGATGTCGCCGGTATGGGTGCTGACCTGTTTGAGAGCTATGTCGGTGCTATCATCTCCGCAATGACCCTCGGTGCTGTTGCTATTACCGACACCGCCAACGGTGTTATCTTCCCCCTCGTTATCGCAGCCTGCGGTATTCTTGCTTCCGTTATCGCAACCTTCTTCGTCCGCGGTAAGGAAGGCTCGAACCCCCACAAGGCTCTTAAGATGGGCTCTTATGTTTCCGCACTTCTCGTCGTTATTGCTTCCCTCATCTTCAGCAAGTCGATGCTCGGCAGCATGGGCGGCGCTATCGCAATCATCTCCGGCCTCGTTGTCGGTCTCGTTATCGGCGTTGTCACCGAGGTCTACACCTCCGGCGACTACAAGTTTGTTAAGAAGATCGCTCAGCAGTCCGAGACCGGTTCTGCTACCACCATCATTTCCGGTACCGCAGTCGGCATGATGTCCACTTGGGTACCCGTCCTGCTTATCTGCGTAGGCATCTTCCTTGCTTACAAGTTTGCAGGCCTTTACGGCATCGCACTCGCAGCAGTCGGTATGCTTTCCACCACCGGCATCACCGTCGCAGTTGACGCTTACGGTCCTATCGCCGACAACGCCGGCGGTATCGCCGAGATGAGCGGCCTTGACCACTCCGTGCGTGAGATCACCGATAAGCTCGACGCTGTCGGCAACACCACCGCTGCAATGGGCAAGGGCTTCGCTATCGGCTCTGCTGCTCTGACCGCACTTGCACTGTTCGTATCCTTCACTCAGGCAACCGGCCTGAACGCTGCTGAGGTTGCACTCACCAGCCCCACAGTCGTTATCGGTCTTCTCATCGGCGGCATGCTCCCGTTCGTGTTCTCCGCTATGACCATGGACTCCGTTTCCAAGGCTGCATACAGCATGATCGAGGAAGTTCGCCGTCAGTTCCGTGAGATCCCCGGCATCATGGAAGGCAAGGCAAAGCCCGACTACAAGACTTGCGTTGCTATCTCCACCACCGCTGCTCTTAAGGAAATGCTCGTTCCCGGTATCATGGCCGTTATTGCTCCTCTGGCAGTCGGTCTCATCCTCGGCTCCACCGCTCTTGCAGGTCTGCTCGCAGGCTCCCTCGTTTCCGGCGTTATGATGGCAATGTTCATGTCCAACGCAGGCGGCGCATGGGATAATGCAAAGAAGTACATTGAGGAAGGCAACCACGGCGGCAAGGGCTCCGATGCTCACAAGGCAGCCGTTGTCGGCGACACCGTCGGCGATCCGTTCAAGGATACCTCCGGTCCTTCCATCAACATCCTTATCAAGCTCATGACCGTTGTTTCAACTGTTTTCGCAGCTCTGTTCACTGCAAACGGCCTGTTCTGATAACAAAATTTCAAGCGCTCGGGACAAGTTCCCGGGCGCTTTTTTCATTTTGTTAACACAATGCTTGACATATGGTGTATAATGTACGAGTTAGAAAGTAATCCGCATAAGATGAATGGAGGTTTATATGCAAAAGAAAATCTTGAAACCAATATTCTCGTTCGTGCTTGCTTTTGTCATGGCGGTGAGCATTTTCGTCGGCTTTATCCCGGCAACAGCCTCCGCAAAGGTGACTCAGTCGGAGATAGATGACCTTAAAAGCCAGAAGGCCGCCCTTTCCGAGCAGTCGGCAAGCTATGAAAAGACCATTAGTTCCCTCAAGAATAAGAAGAATGCCCAGGTTGAGCTCAAGACTGCTCTTGACAGTAAGCTTGCTCTGACCAATCAGCAGATCATGAATCTTGAGGAACAGATAAAGCTGCACGATGCGCTCATCGAGCGCAAGACCCAGGAGGTCGACGAAGCGCAGAAAACCGCCGATGAGCAGCTTGAAAAGTACAAGAAGCGTGTTCGTGCCATGGAGGAGAGCGGCAGATACAACTACTTTGAGGTTCTCTTCGGCGCAAACAGCATCGGTGAATTTTTAAGCCTTATTGATGACATCGGCGATATAATGCAGAGCGACAAGGAGCTTGAGGAGTCGTACAAGAAGTCGGTCACCGATCTTAAGACGGTCAAGGCCGAGTACGAGGAAGCACAGACCGAGCTCAAGCAGAACAAGGTCGAGTGTGCAAAGCTCAAGGATCAGCTTCAGGTCGACATCACTCAGGCTGCGGCAGTCATCACTTCCCTGCAGTCCGACATCAGCAAGAACGCATCCGTACTCAGCACTCTTGACAGCCAGGAGTCTGCACTCCAGTCTCAGATTCGAGCCAAGGTAAAGCAGCTCAACGAGCAGAAGAGGGCTGAGGAAGAAGCCAATACGCCCAACGGCGGCAGCTCCGGAGGGAGTAGCGGCGGAAGCTCTGTCGGCACCGGCAGTCTTGTTTGGCCCTCCGGCTGTACCTATATAACGAGTCGTCAAGGCCCCCGCACTCACCCCATCACCGGTGAATACAAGAACCACGGTGGCACCGACATCGGCGCAAGCTACGGCAGCGCCATCTATGCCGCAGATAGTGGTAAGGTCGTAAGCTCCAGCGACGGCTGGAACGGCGGCTGGGGCAACTATGTCATGATCGACCACGGCAACGGAATGCAGACATTGTATGCTCACATGTCCTCTCGTGCCGTCTCCGTCGGTCAGACCGTCAAGAGAGGGCAGACCATCGGCTATGTCGGCTCGACCGGCATGTCAACCGGCCCGCACCTGCACTTTGAGATGTATGTCAACGGCTCAAGGATCGATCCCCAGACGAAGTACCCCGGCATGAGCTTCACCTACTCGGCAAGCGCATGATATAAAATGAAAAAAGGAAGCAGTTAAAAACTGCTTCCTTTTTTCATGTCCAATATGTGAGCTTTTCGCCGTCGTCTAAAACGGCAAGCTCTTTCCTCTCTTTAATGAGCCTGTAGGCTGCGTAGAACTCTCCCGCCGCACCGGCTATGTTGATTATCTGAATTATGTAAACCTGCCAGAAGAACCTTTCCGGCAGCACAAGGTTTAGTATCAGGAGCACGACACCGATGATAGCGACCGATGCAAAGCAGTAGATGAGGTAGCCTTTGAGAGTGAATACCGCTTCGCTTACACAGTGGGCGTGGTATTTTTCAAAGATAATCTTCGCCGTATCGCCCGTCAACCGCTTTAACATGCACGCATGTAAAAGCTCATGCACACAGTAATACACAGCCGCCATGACGATTATCAGCACCGCACGCAGGACGAAACTGCCCACACCACCGACATCGTAAAGCTTCGCTATCGGCACAAAAATACAGCCTATCCCGACAAGCACAGCGGCTAAGCCCACCGCGCCCAAGCTAAGATACAGCCTGAGTTTCTTATCTTCCTCGGGGTCAATGACATGCTCGGTTTTGAGCTTTTCGGGCTTTTCTTTATAACAATACATACTCTTGCTCCTTTATTCCGACGGCAATGGTATGGGCTTATCGGTGAGCACTTTGCCGAAGCACATGAGCGTTATACCGGAGCTGGAGCTGATAACCACATCGGCATCGGCACGCTGCCTGTTTGCGGAAAACAGGTACACATTGCCAGCATAGTCCTGGCAATACTGCTTGCACTTCATGTCGCCGTCAACAAAGAACAGGCCGACATCGCCGTCACGGATAATAGCCCCCCTCTTGCACAGTGCGACCGACCCATCCTTGATGTACGGTTCCATACTGTCGCCATCAATGCGCACGGCAAAGTCCGCTGCCGTACCCTCTGGGACCTCGTAATCGGTGTAATCGTCGCCGAAGGCCGGTGATGCATAGCCTGCGGCAGCTGGGGTGGAATACAGAGGTATGATCTTGGCAGGCTTCTCGGCATTGGCTGCACTCTCGAGCCGTGAAAGCTCATGGTCAATGACCGTGTCTACAAGCGACTTGCCGTTATCGTCAAGCTGTCTGTAATTGGTCACAAGCTCCCACTCCCGGCCATCCGGAAGCCTTGGCAGGCTGATATTCTCGCACATACGCTCAACGGGTACATTCAGTTCACTGCAAATACGCATCATGAGGTCAAAATCGACCTTCTGATTATCCCTTTTGACCATACTGTACAGTGTCTGCGCCGGAGCGTTCAATCGCCGTGCCAGCTCGCTTATGGTTATGCCCTTATCGTCAAGAATTTGCTTTAGCATGGAGCCTCTCATAGTCAGCACCTCCCCACACATGTATAACATTCTTTTCGCATTATGTCAAGGAATAATTGAGTTTCTTAAAATTATGTCAATGCGGATTTGACATTTTGACTGTGTCAGTGTAGCATTTATATATGAATAACTCTTCATATGAAGGAGGCGCACCATGGATGAAATAAGCCGCACAGACATTCCGGACGAGAGTCAACTCGGTGCGCTTTCGGATTTTTTCCGCATTTTCGGCGACCAGACACGGCTGCGCATTTTATATGCACTTGCAAAAACCGAGCTTTGCGTGTGCGACCTTGCGAAGCTTTTAGGAGCGTCGCAATCGGCGGTGTCGCACCAATTGCAGGTACTGCGCTCGCACAGGCTCGTCACATACCGCCGTGAGGGCAAGACGGTGTTCTACTCCCTCGACGACGGGCACATTTTTTCGATACTTGATATCGGCACAAAGCATCTTGAGGAGGTATGACTATGCAGGAAGAAAAGCAAACTCTCAAGCGTGATATCATAATAATTCTGCTCGGCGCTGCGCTGTTTGTCGGTGTGTGGATATACACAAGCTCACAGCCGAACATCAACCAGTGGTTGATGCTGGGGCTGTTTTTGGTTCCCTACCTTGTCTTGGGCTTTGAGATAATAAGCGATGCAATAATCAAGCTCTTGCACGGTGAATTATTCGACGAGTATTTTCTGATGACGGTCGCCTCAATCGGCGCACTGTGCATCGGCGAGTACCCCGAGGCCGTGGCGGTCATGCTGTTTTTCCGCATCGGCGAGTGCTTTGAGGACTACGCAGTTGGCAAAAGCCGCCGCTCGATTGCCGAGCTTATGGGCATCCGCCCCGATTACGCCTGTGTTGAGGTCGATGGCGTTTTGCAGAAATTTGACCCGAACACCATTCCCGTCGGCACGGTGATCACCGTCACCCCGGGTGAGCGCATCCCGCTCGACGGCGTTATCATGGACGGTGAGAGCAGCGTTGACACCTCCGCCCTTACGGGTGAGTCGATGCCCCGCACCGTAAAAAAGGGTCAGCAGGTCGTGTCCGGCTGCGTTAATCTGAGCGGCGTTCTGCGCATCAGGGTAAGCAGTACATATAAAGAGTCAACGGTGTCGAAGATGCTCGAGCTTGTCGAACACTCGGCAAACAGCAAGTCCCGCCGCGAGGCGCTCGTGACCCGCTTTGCCAAGGTGTACACCCCCGTAGTAGTCGCTCTTGCGGTGCTGCTCGCCGTTATTCCGTCTCTTGTTGACGGCAACTGGCTCGAGTGGATACGCCGGGCGCTGATATTCCTTGTTATCTCCTGCCCGTGTGCGCTTGTTATCTCCGTGCCGCTGAGCTTCTTCGGAGGTATCGGCTGCGCATCAAAGCACGGCATTTTGATAAAGGGCTCGACCTATCTTGAAGCCCTTGCAGATACGAGCACCGTTGTTATGGACAAGACCGGCACGGTCACGGAGGGAAGCTTCACCGTGACGGGCGTTGAGCCTATCGGCATTAGTGGTGCTGACCTTATAACCCTTGCCGCTGCCGCCGAGTGCTACTCCAGTCACCCGATCGCACTGTCACTCAGAAAAGCGTGCAAGAACTTGCCCGACCGCAGGCTCGTCACCAATGTGCGTGAGCTTACAGGGCGTGGCATTGAGGCCAATGTCTGCGGCAGGCGGGTGCTTGTCGGTAATGCGGCTCTGATGACCTCTAACGGCATCACGCCCAAAACCCCGACCGAGCACGCAACGATTGTCCATGTTGCCGCAGACGGCATTTACGGCGGCTATATCGTCATCGACGACCGCATAAAGGACGGCGCAAAGCAGGCCGTGAGCGACCTTTACAGGCTGGGCGTTGAGAGTACCGTCATGCTCACGGGTGACGGAAAGCGAACGGCTCAGGCCGTCGCCACGGCACTCGGCGTAAACAATGTATACAGTGAGCTTCTGCCAAGCGACAAGGTCATCGCCGTGGAGGAGCTTTTGCGGCAAAAGCATACAGGCACGCTGCTGTTTGTCGGTGACGGCATTAACG
>ULIX01016726.1_pt1 | contig 19171 bp, 17 predicted proteins | sample 1950721 | NCBI WGS metagenome assembly ULIX01 (sample SAMEA4835459, study PRJEB28245) | human gut metagenome | biome: gut microbiome; material: fecal sample | place: Denmark | collected 2008
TCTGGCAATGCCCCTGTTTACTGTTTCCTCTACCGTTACTTCGTCCACAGCGCCTGCGCCCAGGTCGAACATTCCGTAGCGGGCCACCAGATTTCCGTTTTCATCGAGCCCCTTGAACTGTATAAGCTGGTCGTGAGAGAAATCCATATCATCCCTCATCCTTTTGTGAAAATCATATAAAGTCGTCGTTGACTTCAATTCGTAAACGCGGGCGAACCCTTTAATCCCCGGAAGGGATACACGATACCTGAGAATCATAAATGCTAGTCTAATAAAAATTGCTTCAACCGCCCCAAAGTTACAAAATATTTCCGTTCCGTTGCATAATAATCCGCTTTTAACTAAATTTGAGCCTATGGAAAAGAACATTGACCCTATCTGCGACACTTACAAGAGCATTGCGGCTCCTGCCGAAGGACTCTTCAAGGACAACGGCAGCAGGTTCATCGCATTGGCCTATCCTGTCGAGACGGTCGAGCAGATAAGGGAAATTGTCAGTTCTTTGAAAAAGGAGTATCACGATGCGCGGCATCATTGCTATGCCTATCGTCTTGGCTATAAGGGAGATGTGTTCCGGGCCAATGATGACGGCGAACCTTCGTCTTCAGCGGGACGTCCGATTCTCGGGCAGATTGATTCCAATTGTTTGAGCGACATATTGATAGTGGTGGTGCGGTATTTCGGCGGCATCAAGCTCGGCATACCGGGACTGATACGCGCGTACAAGAGCTCATCTGCGGATGCATTGGCCCATGCCGAGATCATAACCAAAACAGCGACAAGGCATTACAGGCTTTCGTTCGGCTATATGGAAATGAACGGGGTGATGAAGATAGTGAAGGATATGGGGCTTGAGCAGAGCGGCCAGGCTTTCGGCAATGAATGCGGCATTGACCTGAAAGTGCGTCTTTCCGCGGTGGATGATTTCGAGAAGCGAGTAGGGAACGTGGAGGGCTGCAGGATGGAAATTTTGGAGTGACCAGACACTCTTCATATAAGAACTTAATAATGCGGCTTTTCTGGTGCGGCCGTCTGAAATGATTGTGCATTATGCCTAAAAGTCTGATTTCAATCGGCGATTTCTCCAAGGATGAGATTCTCCATATCCTGGACGTCGCCAAGGAATTTGAAAAGAACAGAGAGCAGAACTTCCTCGCGGGAAAAGTCATCGCCTGTCTGTTCTTCGAACCGTCCACAAGAACGAGGCTCTCATTTGAAGCAGCGGTTAACCGCCTGGGAGCCAGAGTCATAGGTTTTCCTGATTCCAGAAATACCAGCGTTTCCAAAGGTGAAACTCTCGAAGACACCATCAAGATCGTCTCCAATTATGTAGATATGATCGTGATGCGTCATCCGATGGAAGGAGCCGCCGAAATCGCTGCCAAGGTGTCGCCGGTGCCTGTTGTCAATGCAGGTGACGGTTCCAACCAGCATCCTACCCAGACGCTTCTGGACATGTATTCGATAATGCAGACTCAGGGCAGGCTCGACTGTCTTACCATAAATATGGTAGGTGACCTGAAATACGGCCGTACCGTCCATTCGCTCTCAGAGGCCATGTCTGATTTCTCTCCGAAGTATGTGTTCACCGCCCCGGATGATCTCAAGATGCCTTCCAAATATCTGAAATACCTGGACAGCAAGCATATACCTTACGAGGAGACCGCTTCATTGGAAGAACACCTGAATGACTGCGACATCCTTTATATGACCAGGGTGCAGCAGGAGCGCTTCCCGAGCAAGGAGGATTATGACAAGGTGAAGGACGTCTATGAACTTCACGCTTCCATGCTTTCCGGCGTGAAACCGAACATGAAGATTCTTCATCCGCTTCCGAGAATCACGGAAATCGCTACCGATGTGGATGATACGCCTTACGCATATTATTTCCAGCAGGCGAGAAACGGTATGTATGTCAGAATGGCTGTAATTTCATATCTTCTCGGTTACAGGTAGAATTCTTAAGAAAATGAAGTATTTTGTTGGAAAATAATAAATAATCATTACCTTTACAACGATTTATATTTTAAATATGAATCGTTGTTATATTTTTAAAAAACACGCAAAACTATGTCAGACGTACACGTTTTCAATGCAGGCCCCTGCCTCCTCCCCCAGCAGGCTATTGACAATTCAATAGAAGCCCTGAAGAATTTCAAGAATACCGGTATTTCAGTATTGTCAGTCTCTCACAGATCCAAGGAGTGGGGAGAGGTGATGGATGAAGTCCGCGCGAACTGGAAAGAACTTCTCCACATCCCCGATACCCACGAGGTGGTGTTCCTCGGCGGCGGCGCGAGCCTCCAGTTCCTGTATGTGGCCATGAACTTCCTTGGGAACAAGGCGGCCTACCTGGACACGGGCGTCTGGGCCCACAAGGCATTGCAGCAGGCGCAGGGCCTAGGAAATGCTTATGCATTGGCCTGCTCTTCAGACAAGAACTACTCCTATATCCCTAAGGGCTATGTGATACCTGAGGACATCGACTATTTCCATATCACCACGAACAATACCATCTACGGTACCGAGATAAAGGAGGACATTGACTGTCCTGTACCTCTCATTGCGGACATGTCGTCAGACATCATGAGCCGTCCGGTGGACGTGAGCAAATATGCGATGATCTATGGCGGTGCGCAGAAGAACGTCGGCCCTGCAGGCGTAGTGTTCGCCATCATCCGCAAGGACGCGCTCGGAAAAGTCAGCAGATATATCCCGACAATGCTCGACTACCGCACCCATATCGACAAAGAGTCAATGTTCAATACACCTCCTGTGTTCTCGATTTTCGTGATGAACGAGACTCTCAAGTGGGTAAAGGACATGGGCGGCGTGGAAGCCATTCACAAGCTGGACGTCGAGAAAGCGGACATCCTGTACAAGGAGATTGACAGAAATTCTCTCTTTACCGGAACAGCGGCTGTCGAGGACCGTTCAATCATGAACGTATGCTTCGTCATGGCTCCGGGATATGAGGCGCTCCAGGACGAGTTCCTTTCATTCGCGAAAGGCCAGGGAATGGTCGGTCTCAAGGGCCATCGTTCTGTAGGCGGCTTCAGGGCATCCATATACAATGCCTGCACGAAGGAAGATGTGCTCGCGCTCACAGCCTGCATGAAAGAATTCGAGTCAATGAAAAAATAACGTCCTGATACAATGAAAGTACTTGTTGCTACACAGAAGCCTTTTGCTCCGGCGGCAGTGAAAGGCATTGAGGAAATCCTCGTTAAAGCCGGTCATACGGTAACGGTTTTGGAGAAATATGCTGACGAAGGTGAACTGATTGCAGCTGTTTCTGATGTTGATGCCATGATCGTACGTTCTGACAAGGTTACTCCTAAAGTTCTTGCGGCTGCAGGAAATCTGAAAATCGTGGTTCGTGCAGGAGCCGGATTCGACAACATTGACCTTGCGGAGTCCAAGGCCCGCGGTGTCATCGTCGAGAATACTCCCGGTCAGAACTCGAATGCGGTGGCTGAGCTGGCGATCGCCATGATGATTTACATGAGCCGTAACCAGTTTACTCCGACGGCCGGTTCAGAGATTTCAGGCAAGAGGCTTGGTATCCAGGCATTCGGCAATGTCGGCCGTCTGGTCGGCAGGAAAGCTGAGGCATTGGGCATGACGGTATTGGCTACGGACCCGTTCGTGCCAGCTGAGAAAATCGCCGAGGCCGGCGCGAAACCGGTCGCTACGGTCAAGGAACTTTATGCTGAGTCCGATTTCGTTTCCGTACATATCCCTGCTACCCCTGAGACCATCGGCTCCATCGGATATGACCTGATCACATCGATGCCGAAAGGCGCTGTCCTGGTCAATACAGCACGCAAGGAAGTGATAGACGAAGCAGGTCTCGAGAAGGCATTGGAAGACAGGCCGGACCTCAAATATGTGACGGACGTGGCTCCGGACAATCTCGCTGTCCTCAAGGAGAAATTCGGACTCAGAGTATTTGCCACACCTAAGAAGATGGGAGCGCAGACCGCTGAGGCCAATATGAATGCAGGCCTTGCTGCCGCACGACAGATTGTAGCTTATTTTGCTGAAGGATGCACCCGCTTCCAGGTAAACAAATAGTACACGATTATGGTAAGAGTGAAACCGTTTGCGGCGATAAGGCCGCCAAAAGATATTGTGACAGAGGTGGCTGCACCTCCTTATGATGTGCTCAACTCTGTGGAGGCCAAGAAGATGGCCGGTGAGAAGTCCTTGCTCCACATCACCAAGCCTGAGATAGATTTTGACCCGATTCTGCCGGATCATGATGACAAGGTCTATGACAGGGCCGTGAAGAATTTCGCCCAGTGGCAGAAGAACGGCTGGCTGGTGCAGGACAAGAAGCCTTGCTACTATGTCTATGCCCAGACTATGGAAGGACGCACCCAGTACGGACTGGTGCTATGCGCCCATACCGACGACTATGCTGAGGGCAAGATCAAGAAGCACGAGCTTACACGCAAGGACAAGGAAGATGACCGTATGGTCCACGTGAAAATCCAGAATGCCAACATCGAACCGGTATTTTTCGCCTATAAGGATAACTCTCAGCTGAACGAGATCGTCTCCAGAACAGTGGCAGCTGCTCCTGAGTATTCGTTTACCGACGAGAACGGCTTCGGGCATTCGTTCTGGGTGATCGACGACGACGCTACGATAGAGAGGATTACCGATATCTTCACGAACAAGGTCAATGCTTTCTATGTGGCTGACGGTCATCACCGTACAGCTGCCGCTGCCAGAGTCGGCGCAGAGAAGCGTTCCGGCAATGCCGCTCATACCGGCGACGAGGAATACAACTATTTCATGGCTGTATGCTTCCCTGAAACCCAGCTGAAAATCATTGACTACAACAGAGTCGTGAAGGACTTGAACGGTCTTACTCCGGAGCAGTTCCTGTCAGCCCTGGAGGAGGATTTCACTGTCACTCCATATGAAGGAGAAGGGGAGTGCCATCCGTCCCATCTGCACAATTTCTCGATGTACCTCGGCGGCAAATGGTATTCCATGGAGACCAAGCCGGGCCGTTATGATGACAATGACCCTATAGGTGTCCTCGATGTTACCATCCTTTCAAACCTTGTCCTCGACAAGATATTGGGCATTAAGGATCTGAGGACCGACAAGAGAATCGATTTCGTGGGCGGTATCCGTGGACTCGGAGAACTCTCGCGTCGTGTGGACAGCGGTGAGATGAAGGTTGCCTTCGCTCTCTATCCTGTTTCCATGAAACAGCTTACCGACATTGCGGACAGCGGCAACATCATGCCTCCTAAGACCACCTGGTTCGAGCCTAAGCTCCGTTCAGGACTGGCTATCCATAAACTGGACTGATGCCGCTTAAGGCAAAGCAATAAAAAACAGGGCGATGTGGAATCGTCCTGTTTTTTATTGCGTCAATCTTGAATCAGAATGGCAAGTCGTCGCCTGGCATATCGTCTGCGGTGAGTTCCGGAGCCGGTGAAGGCAGCGGTTCGGATGGTGCCGGAGCAGGGCCGTAAGCCTGTCCGCCTGCTGCGGCTGAAGAAGTGATTCTCCACGCGCGCAAGTCAGTGTACCACTTTCCGTTATACTCTCTGCTTGAGATATTGAAACTTACACGGATCTTCTCTCCGAGACGGAACGAGCCGAGTTCCTTTACTTTGTCAGTGCCCCATACATTGAAGCAGACCTTGTTAGGGAAATTGCCGTCCTGGTACTCGATTACGAATTCCTGTTTCGCCCAGTCGCCTCTGGCGGATTTGCCGGACTGAACCGCAAGCTTGGTAATAAGTGTTCCTTCAAGTTCCATTATTTTGCCTCTTCTTCTTCAGTAGCAGCGACTTTGTTTACCTTTACAAGCTCAATATCGAAGATCAATGTGCTGTTAGGCTCGATTCTGCTCTGTCCGTTCTCGCCATATCCGAGTTCTGAAGGTACGAAGAGTTTGATCTTGCCGCCTTCGCCGATGAGCTGGAGACCCTCTGTCCATCCCTTGATGACACGGTTGAGAAGCATTCTCACGCCCTCGTCGTTCTTAGGAGACTCGTCGAATACTGTACCGTCAGTAAGAGTACCCTTGTAGTGTACGAATACTGTGTCTGCAGCAGCAGGCTTAACGTCGTTACCAGGCTCTGTGATGATGTACTGGAGACCGCTCTCGGTAACCTGTACGCCTTCAGCCTTTGCGTTCTTTGCGAGGAACTCTGTCTCTTTCTGCTTGTTGGTAGCTGCAACATAAGCGCGTCTCTTGGAGAGGAACTCATTGAACACGTCGTTCAACAGCTCAGGATCGATCTTGAACTGCTTTGCGTAAGCAGAGTCACGAGGCTCGCCCTTTGCATTGATGAAATCCTCGATACCTTTTCTCATGAGCTTGTAGTTGAGCTCGTCACCGAAGTTGTAACCTTTGATGAAGTAACCGAAGTTGATACCCATGAGGTAGCTGACAGAGTCAACCTCTGACCTGCTTGGCTTCAGGGACTTAGGATCTACCGGTTTAACTGTTTTGGTGGAGTCGGCACCGTCAATGGCTGCTTTGTTGCCGCCGTTTGATGTGCAAGATACTGCAAGCGCTACGATGAGTGATGCTGCGATGAATTTTAATGTTTTCATTTTAGTATAATTATTAAATATCTTTTTCCTCTTCTTCAGCAGCCGCAAATATCGTAATTTTATTTGAAAGTCAGAAATTTAATGCTAAATTTGGTTAAATGATTTTTTGCCTATGGGAATTGACTCAGAGCTCATCCACGCTAAACTGAAAGAGTTTTTCGGGTTCTCTTCATTCAAAGGGGAACAGGAACAGATTATATCCAACCTGCTGCAAGGCAATGATTCATTTGTGATTATGCCGACAGGTGGAGGAAAGTCATTGTGCTACCAGCTGCCTGCACTTCTGATGGAAGGCACGGCCATCGTGATTTCCCCGCTGATCGCATTGATGAAAAACCAGGTGGACGCCATCCGCGGTTTCGTGGCGGGAAACGAAGGCATTGCACATTTCCTTAACTCTTCATTGACAAAAGCCCAGATTGCGGAGGTTACGGAGGATCTTACTTCCGGAGTGACCAAGCTGCTGTATGTGGCGCCGGAGAGCCTTACGAAGGAGGAGAACATCGCGATCCTGAGACAGATCCGCATATCTTTCTTCGCCGTGGACGAGGCGCACTGCATTTCCGACTGGGGACATGACTTCAGACCTGAATACAGGAAGATCCGTCCTATCGTGGACGAAATCGGCAGGGCCCCGATCATAGCATTGACGGCGACAGCCGCTCCGAAGGTTCAGAACGACATCCTGAAGAACCTGGGGATTATGGACGCGCATGTGTTCAAGTCCTCGTTCAACAGGCCGAATCTCTACTATGAAGTACGCGACAAGATAGACCAGGACAAGGACATCATCAAGTATATCAAGCAGCATCCCGGAAAGTCGGGCATCATATATTGTCTGAGCCGCAAGAAGGTGGAGGAACTGGCCCAGGTGCTTGTGATCAATGGTATCCGTGCCGTGCCTTACCACGCCGGCCTGGATGCGAAAGTGAGGGCGGAGAACCAGGACAAGTTCCTGATGGAGGAAGTGGACGTGATCGTGGCCACCATCGCATTCGGAATGGGTATCGACAAGCCTGATGTGCGGTTCGTCATCCATTACGACGTGCCGAGAAGTCTGGAAGGGTATTATCAGGAGACCGGAAGGGCCGGTAGAGACGGTCGGGAAGGTGTCTGCATAGCATATTACAGTTATAAGGATATCCGCAAGCTGGACAAGTTCCTGATGAGCAAACCGGTGTCCGAGCAGGAAATCGGACGTCAACTGCTCATGGAAATCGAGGCCTACGCAGAGTCGGGTGACTGCCGCAGGAAGCTGCTGCTGAGCTATTTCGGTGAAGATTATACTCAGGACAACTGTGGTGCTTGTGACAACTGCCTGTCGCCTAAGCCGCGTTTCGATGCGAGAAAGGAGATGGCGATGGTCATCCGTCTGGTAAATTCTCTGCCGGAGCATTTCAAGGTGGAACATCTTGCCAATGTGCTGACCGGCATTGCCACGGCGATGATAAAGTCGTACAATCATGACAAGCTTCCGATGTTCGGCGCCGGGTCGGACCATCCTGTAAGATTCTGGGAAATGGTTATCCATCAGGGGATTATAAGGCATTTCCTGAAAAGGAACATTGACTCGTACGGGCTTGTTTCCGTGACTGACGAGGGCCTGGCATTCGCTGCCGCGCCGACCGAACTGATGTTGGCAGCCGACCGCAGCTTTTCCGAGGGCAATGCAGATGATGACGATGACGATGACGCTCCTGTTCCGGCGAAAGGCTCCGGCGGAGGCGATATGCAGCTTCTGTCAATGTTGAAGGACCTCAGGCGTGACGAGGGCAAGAGGCTCCATCTTCAGCCTTGGATAATCTTCAGCGATTCGTCCCTGGAAGACATGTCCATAATGTATCCAGAGACGTTTGACGAGCTCATCAAGTGCCAGGGTATCGGCGAGGGCAAGGCGAAGAAATACGGAAAGCCGTTCCTCGAGCTGATTACCAGATATGTTGAGGACAATGAAATCTCCCGTCCGGATGATTTTCTGGTAAGGTCGATGCCGAACAAGTCTTCGGACAAGATATTCATCATCCAGAGCGTGGACAGGCGTATGGCATTGGAAGATATTGCGGAAGCCCGCAATATGGAGATGTCTGATCTGCTTTCCGCCATGGAGGGCATCGTGGAGTCCGGCACGAAGCTGAATCTGGATTACTATATCGACAACAATCTGGATGCGGACGTGGCCGACGAACTCTACGAATGGTTCAGGACTGAAGCCGAGTCCGACTCGCTTGAGGATGCCATCGACGCTCTTGCCGGCGACTATGAAGAGATGGAAATCAGGCTGGTGCGTATGAAATTCCTCTCCGAGGTGGCGAATTGAAGCCGGCGGCTCGAGCCTGCTCCTCTCGCCTTTTCAGCATTTTCGGATGCGGAGTCACTGCTCGAGAGCCTCGCTGCGCTTTCACGGCTTAGGGCCTACTCATTGGGCAGCATCACTAGCTTGCGCTTCTCGTAATGTGCAAGGTAGCGGAATCCGCAGCTTTTCAGAATATGTGCGAACCTGTCGAAATGCAGGCCCACGTTCCCGGCATCGTGTGAATCGGAGCCGAGACTGACTATCTCACCTCCAAGTTCACGGTACCTGTGCAGGATGTTCTCGTCCAAGACCGGTGTCCTGCCTTTCAGCTCCTGATATGTCTTGGTATTGATTTCCAATGCCTTGCCGTTCTCTGCAAGGAATCTGAGCATCTCGTCCAGTACGTCCGGGAAATCTTTGTACAGGATGCTGGCCTCGGGATACGGGGCATATCTGGTGACATAATCATAGTGTCCCATGATGTCGAAACGGTCCCCGAGCCAGACGATTTCTTCGTACAATGTCTCGAGATAGTGCCTGTACGCCGTCTTCCAGTCCTTGCCTTCATAGTAGCCGCCCCAGAACGGGTCCGTACCGTCGAGATAATGCACTGAGGCAATGACTTCGTCGAAACTGTGCTCCTCCAGATGCCTGGCGATTTTCTCCCGCTCGCTTTTCTGGACGCCTATCTCTATGCCTTTGAACACTTTGAATCCTGTCGGAATTGCGACATCTCCGTTTCCGGGAGCCGCAGCTTTTGCCAGTTCGCCGCAGCCCAGTATTTCTCCGGAATGGACAAGATCATTGACCCTGTCGATTTCGGCATTGCGCGCGTCCACGTCGAAGACTTCGGAGACGAACGACTCGTATTTGGCCTTTATCGGCGGCACATAGAAGTCGCAGTGGTCGGTGAAGCAGATGCCGCCCAGCCCTTTCCGGATGGCACTGCATGCGGTCGCTTCCACGCTTGTGCGTTCTCCGTCGAAGGAAAACTGGCAGTGATTGTGATTGTCGAAAAGCATTGTCCTGACTCCTAACTAAGTCCGTCTATGGCACCGTCCTTCACGTCGATCCTGAGAGCCTGCGGCGATTTCGGCAGCCCCGGCATGCGGATGATGTCTCCTGCGATGGCCACTATCATCTCTGCCCCGGCATTGATGACAACGTCCTTGATGTCGAACTCGAATCCTTCCGGCGCTCCGTAGAGTTTAGGGTCCTGTGAGAATGAATACTGCGTCTTGGCGATGCAGACAGGGAATTTCGCGTACTCCGTGCCCTCGATTTTCGCGAGCATCTTGCGGGCTTCCGGACTGAACTCCACAGCCCCGGCACGATAAATCTCTTTCGCTACGCGGGTTATCTTGTTTTCAATGCTTTCCTCGTCCCGGTAGATGAATTTCACCGGCTCGGAAGGCTGATTGTCAATGGTTTTCACGACAAGTTCCGCGAGTTCTACCGCACCATCACCGCCTCTGCTGAATGCGTCGTTCAATGCAAACGGCACTCCGAGTTCGGCGCAATGTTCACGTACCATCCGGATTTCGTCGTCCCTGTCATCGCCGAACTTGTTGAAGCATACGAGTACGCTCTGTCCGAATTTGCGCATGTTCTCAATGTGTCTGTCCAGATTGGCAAATCCTTTCCGTACACCTTCCTCCGAGGCTTCGCTGATTTTGTCCACAGGTACGTCGCCGTGCATCTTGAGTCCGCGCAATGTGGCTACAAGTATGGTGAGTGACGGGTTCAGCCCCGCTTTCCTGCATTTGATGTCGAAGAATTTCTCTGCACCCAGATCTGCACCGAAGCCGGCCTCAGTCACCACGTAGTCACCATAGGTCATGGCCATACGTGTGGCGAGAATGGAGTTGCAGCCGTGAGCGATATTGGCAAAAGGACCGCCGTGGATGAATGCCGGTGTGCCTTCCGTGGTCTGCACGAGGTTCGGGTTCATCGCATCCAGAAGCAGGGCCACGATAGCGCCTGCGACTCCCATGTCCTTAACCGTAAACGGCTTGTTGTCAAGTGTATAGCCGAGGAGAATGTTCTCGATTCTGCGTCTGAGGTCGTCAATGTCCCTGGACAGGCAGAGGATGGCCATTATTTCTGAAGCCGGTGTGATGTCGAAGCCTGATTCCTGTACAAGTCCGTTGGAGTGAGGCCCGAGACCGGTTACGATATGCCTGAGCGAGCGGTCGTTCACGTCCATCACGCGTTTCCACAATATCTGTTTCAGTCCGAAGCCTTCTGCCTGGTGCTGGTACAGATAGTTGTCCAGCAGTGCTGAAATCATATTGTTGGCCGATGTGATGGCGTGGAAATCTCCGGTAAAATGCAGATTGATCTTCTCCATCGGAAGAATCTGGGCGTATCCGCCGCCTGCCGCCCCGCCTTTCATTCCGAAGCAAGGGCCGAGAGAAGGCTCCCTCAATGCAGCCACAGCATTTTTCCCGATTTTATTGAGTCCGAGAGCAAGTCCCACCGAGACCGTCGTCTTTCCGATTCCTGCTTTGGTAGGTGTGATGGCAGTCACCAGAATCAGTTTGCTTTTCTTGACTTTCTCCTCATCTATCAGAGTAAGAGGCACTTTGGCCATATTCTTTCCATAGGGTTCAAGCTCTTCCTGCGGTATCCCCAGTCTTTCCGCAATCTCGCCGATCGGCCTGAGCCTGATGCTTCTTGCAATCTCAATGTCAGATTTCATATTCCGTTTTGTTAAGTCTTACAAAGATAGTAAATCCTCCACAAATCTCTACAACTTATTTTCACCGCTTGCTTACAGCCCGAAATACCGCTCGAAGAAACTCTGGATCTTCTCGATGACGGATCTCTTCTTCTCCTGCCTGTTGCCGCCGCCGAAACGCGACATCGGCGGAAGAATCTTGTCAATGTCCGTGCCCGTGGTCCTGACCTGTCCGTCCCTGAAGCTGCTTTCGATGAACTTCTCAGTCTCCTCCGGCTTAAGATGTTCACTTTCAATGATTTCATTCAAGTCCTCAGCCTTGCGCCGCTGGACATATTCCCGCCATCCCCGGTCCACATCCGTACCTGCATTGACACTGCTTATGAAACTTTCTATCAGCTCCTTCTTGCTCCTGAGCTGGAGACTTGAACCGATGGCCTTCGAGATATTGACCAGAATCTCCTTGTCAGTGCAGTTCGTGTCGTGATATTTCTGCACCAGCAGGAGGATATAGTCAATGTTGATTTCCACCTGGCGGATCAGCTCGGTCTCGAAGATGAGGTCATCATTGATGTTTTCCTTGTCCCCCGGTTTCCTGCGGCGCCATTTGTCCCGCAAGTCGAGATAATGACTCTGGTAATCCTGCAACTGCCTGTCCGACAGCTCTTCACGTCCCTCATATTGGTCGAATGTGGAGAGAATGTTGATGGATTTCAGCAGGCTTCCGAACAGTGCTACAAAACGCTTTTCCGCATCCTCGCCCAAAACAGGCCGGCCTTCCGGAAATTCGCTCTTGAGCTGATCGACCAGCTCACTGTAGCCGTAGCAATGCTTGCCGTCCTTGTTGTCATAACCGTTGTAGTATGACCAGAAATCCTTGAGCACGACTATACTGCTGGCATCCTTGTCCCCGAACAGGGCGATGGCATCGTCGGTGGCCTGTTGCAAATCCCTGAAACATACTATGTTGCCGAAAGTCTTTACGGAATTGAGTATCCTGTTCGTTCTGGAAAACGCCTGGATGAGCCCGTGCTGCTTCAGGTTCTTGTCCACGAACAGAGTGTTGAGCGTGGTGGCGTCAAACCCTGTGAGGAACATGTTCACCACGATAAGCAGATCCACCTGCCTGTTTTTCATCCTCAGGGACAGGTCCTTGTAGTAGTTCTGGAACTTGTCGCCGGACGTGTCGTAATTCGTGGCGAACATCTGGTTGTAATCCTTGATTGCACCCTCCAGAAAATCCCGGGACTGCTGGTCCAGCTGCGTTGTGCTCTCCGGATTCTCCTCTGCCAGGATACCGTCAATGTCTTCCTCATTGGCACTGTAACTGTATATCGTGGCAATCTTGAGCCTTTGAGACTCAGGCAGATCGGCCTGCTGCTTCTTGAACTCATTGTAATACGCCTTGGCCATCGGAATGGAGGCCACGGCGAACATTGCATTGAATCCGTTCAGTTTCTGCTCCGTCTTGTGTTCCGAAACTGCTGCCCCTTTCTTCGCGCTGGCGACCTTGTGGATATCATCGAGAACCCTGAAGGAATAGTAGGAACTGCGTTTGGTCTTCTGGTCGAAATGGTCAATGATATATTTCACCACCTGCGACACTCTTTCCGGCGAAGCCATTGCCTTTTCCCTGTCAATGGCGGAAATCTGTTCATCCGCAATGCCGGTTTTCTCCTTGATGGTATTGACGTAGTCGATCCTGAAGGGCAGGACATTCTCGTCATTGATCGCATCCACAATGGTGTAGGTGTGGAGCTTGTCGCCGAAGGCCTGTTGGGTGGTCTTCAGCCTCAGGTCACCGCCTGTCCCTGCATTCTGTGCGAAAATCGGCGTGCCGGTGAACCCGAAAAGATGGTATTTCTTGAAGTTCTTCGTGATGGCTGTGTGCATCTCGCCGAAGTTGCTTCTGTGGCATTCGTCGAAAATGATCACCACGCGCTGCTGGAAAACAGGATGGTTCTTGTTCTTCTGGACAAAGATGGAAAGCTTCTGTATGGTAGTGACAATGATGCGGTAGTCATGGTATCCGCCGCTCTTGTCCCTGTTCTCCAACTGCCTCTGCAGTACGGCGGTAGAAGAATTGCCGTCAGCCGCGCCTTCCTCGAAACGGTTGTATTCCTTCATCGTCTGGTAGTCCAGGTCTTTTCTATCGACCACGAAAAGGACTTTGTCGATGTAGGGGAGTCCGGATGCCAGCTGCGCTGTCTTGAATGAGGTCAATGTCTTGCCGGAGTCCGTCGTGTGCCAGATGTATCCGCCCCCTCTGATGCTCCCGTAGAACTTGTAGTTGTGTGCGACATTGATCCGCTGGATGATTCTTTCAGTGGCAGCAATCTGGTACGGACGCATCACCATCAGCATCCTTTCGCTTGTGAAGACGCAATACTTGGTGAGGATGTTCAGCAGGGTGTGCTTGGAGAAGAATGTCTTGGTAAAATCAAGCAAGTCATTGATTACCTTATTGTTGCTGTCGGCCCAGAATGAAGAGAACTCGAATGAGTTGCTGGTCTTCCTGGACTTGTTCCGTCCTCCGGTCTCCTGCTCTTTCAGATGGTTTGCGCGGGTGGTGTTCGAGTAGTATTTCGTGTTGGTGCCGTTCGAGATGACAAATATCTGCACGTACTCGTAGAGTCCGCTTCCCGCCCAGAAACTATCCCGCTGATAGCGGTTTATCTGGTTGAACGCTTCTTTCAGCTGTACGCCACGGCGTTTCAGTTCAATGTGTACGAGGGGGAGTCCGTTGACAAGTACGGTCACGTCGTACCTCGTGTCATAGTTTCCGTCTTCCTCGACATATTGGTTGATGACCTGGACGAAATTGTTGTGGATATTCTTCTTGTCGATGAGGTAGATGTTCCGGCTTTCCCCGTTGTCCCTCTTCAGGACCTGGATGTAATCTTCCTGTATTCTGGCGGTCTTGGCTACAATATCATCGTTCTTGTTGGCAATGCACTCGTTGAAGAAGTGCTCCCATTCATTGTCGGTGAAATGGTAGTCGTTCAGCTTCTCCAGACTTGTGCGGAGATTGGATACGAGGTCCGCCTCCGTATGGATCGGCAGGTACTCATAGCCCTGCTCCCCAAGGAGTCTGATGAACTCTTTCTCCAGCTCAGCCTCGCTCTGGTACGCCTCGGACGTGCTCACCGCGTGCTCATATTCCGAGACCACAGTGTACTCTGCGCTTTCTGCAATGATATTGTATTGGGACATAGGCTATTTTCTTTTTTCAAGTCTTAATCTTAACTCATTCAGCACCTCACCCTTGTATTTGAACCATAGTGTTCCCTGGACGGGGTGGTCAAAGTGTTTCAGTTCCCGTGCAAGGGCTGACAGGGATGTTGTCTGTCCCTTATAAAGGATGTGCCTGTCATCAAGGACTGTCGCCACGACTGACTCGTCTTCAACGAAGGTAACCTCGCTGCCAAAAGCTATATTGCAATCTGAGAACCTGAAAGGACCTCTCTTCGATTCTGCTCTCACGTCTTCAGCTATCTTCTCATCTTCCACCTCATGTCCTTCCGGTTTCATTTTCTTCAACCTGTCAGTGGTGCCGCTAATCTTGGCAATGCAATCCAGAAGAGAGTAGGCATCCTCTGCCGACATTGCATAGAACTCCTTGACACGCTGTTTCCCGTCAAAGGTCTCAATGGTTCTCAAGTCGGGGTTCAGGCTGTCAATCAGCTTGTGGAGTTCCTTGTCAGTAAGATCACTCTCCACCTCATAGATGGCATACACCCTGAATGCAAAAGGGATGGTTTCACTCCTGTTGAGTTGCTTCAGCCTCTGTTCAATATCGGTGGCATACCCGATCTTGACGTAATCAGGAAAGGAAGGATTGGTCAGAATGTAGATTACTCCTTTATGTTCTTTCTTTGCCATATCTTATGCCTCTTTTCTTTTGAAGGTCAATAACTTGTCTCGATAAAACTCATACTGCTGCCTGCGCTTTTCCATTTCTGCCGGAAGCCCCGAAGTCAGGTCGTTGGTGAGGGTATCGAAGCGGTCAAGGATGTCTGCGATTCTCTGTTGCTCCTCCATCGGTGGGATGGGGATTCTTTTTTGTTTTACTTCAGTTGAATTCATGTTAGGGACACTGCTCTTTTTTATATCAAAACCAACTGTTGAAAGAATATAAAACAGGTATTTTGTTGATATTATTTTACTCAGAGGTATAAGTACTTTCAATCTAATTATCGGAGTGAAGTATGCTGAATGAAAAAATACGGCTCCGGTATTCGCTCCAATTGATGAAATACATACGGCATCTTGAGTAATTTGATATGTCGCTGAATATCCATAAATATCCTTACCGTTTCCCCATATAGGATATTTAAAATCTCCTTGTGGTGTATCTCCTTTGATGCTATCAACAGGGACTTCTCCGCCAGTGATGACATTACATATCTCCCCAATCTTCATCCACTTTATTTCTTGCCCCCCCTATTTATATCCTTGAAATTCAATAAATTATCGCGATAAAAGTTGTATTGTTGCTTTCTTTTTTGCAGTTCTGCTTGCAGTTCTGCTTGCAGTTCTGTAAACGCATCTAACACTCTCACGATCTCTTCCTGCACAGGAAGCGGCGGCACTGGGATTTCAAAATCTTCAATCATAGGCTTTCTAATAGATGTAACTGTCGCACTAACTGCTTTTGTCATTATGAATCGCTTGAATGCGCTTTTCATGTAATAGAAAGCGAATTTTACATTTATTTGTTGTGTTGTGAAATGTATCCTATATACTCTTTGATGTAGCGCATATTTCCCATTGATATAATGAAAAATATCACCTATGCCACCTTCGCCTGGGATAATAATGGCTTCTTCGTCATATTCGAAATCATTTTTGCTCTTGACAATTTGAGACCTTACGAAAAATGGGTATTTCCCATCTTCATCTGCTTCATTGCCATTACTACTGCCTGTCCCGACTTGTGCTATATCTTTGATTTTAATCCACTCCACTCCATCCGGACAGTACTGCTGTATTAACTTTTCTAACTTGCTCATGTTTCCTTCTGTCAAGTATTGCTTTTTCCTTTTAATTGCTTACCTTTGCATTGGAGATTTTCATGTGAATGGTTGAGGGGCTCGTCAAACTTATTTTAAAAAGCATTCGCCCACGGGTGAGTGCTTTTTGCGTTTTAGAGATATACTGACGGAAGTACTCTCAAAGGCCGCTCTCAGCTCTCAAGCTTACAAATCATTTATGCAACATGAAAATATCCATTATCATCAAGTTTGACGAGCGCCCTGGCACAGAGTGCGGAGCAGCTCACAAACCTATTTTTGTCAGAGGCCATTTCAGAATGGTCGGAGGCAAAAAGGTTTACGTGAAGGCCCACTACCGTAACCGGTAGGCGGACAGCCTTGTCTGAACGCCCGTCAGTATCGGAGCCGCTCCCCACCCGAGCGGCTTCGTCATTACCTTCCACTCCGAAATAGCACAATGACATTATATCTCAATTTCGTTAATTATCTTGTCAATCTCCGCTCTCAGCACATTCTCCCGTGATACGATTTCCGCAAGTTCAGCATTGAGCTTCACAATATCCACCTTTTCTCTGGTGTCCTCCTGTTCCACGTATGTGGAAACCGACAGATTGTAGTCGCTCTTCGCGATCTCGTCATTGGCCACCAGCCTGCTTACATACTGCACATCCTTTCTCTCCGTGAAAATCTCTAAAATGTGCCGGATATTCTCGTCGGTGAGCTTGTTGCTGTTCGTGACCTTGACACATTCATTGGAGGCGTCGATGAACAGTGTACCGTTGTCCTTCTTGGCCCTCTTCAGTACCATGATGCAGGTCGCGATGCTGGTGCCGAAAAACAGATTGTCCGGCAGCTGTATAATGCAGTCAACATAGTTGTTGTCAATGAGATACTGCCTGATTTTCTTCTCCGAGCCGCCCCTGTACATCACGCCTGGGAAACAAACGATTGCCGCAGTTCCGTTGCTCGCCAGCCACGCCAGCGAATGCATGATGAACGCCAGGTCCGCCTTCGATTTCGGTGCAAGCACACCTGCCGGCGCGAACCTCGGGTCATTGATCAATGTGATGTCGTCGTCGCCCTTCCACTTGGTGGAGTACGGCGGATTCGAAACTATCACCTCGAACGGCTCGTCATCCCAATGCTGAGGCGAAAGCAGTGTGTCCTCGCATGCTATGTCGAACTTGTCATAGTCGATGTCGTGCAGGAACATGTTGATTCTGCACAGGTTATATGTCGTGAGATTGATTTCCTGGCCGAAGAAGCCTTGGCGGACATTGTCCTTTCCCAATATCTTCGCGGCCTTCAGCAGCAATGAGCCTGAACCGCAGGCCGGGTCGTAAACTTTATTGACCTCCGTCTTGCCCACTGTCGCCAGTCTGGTAAGTAGTTCGCTCACTTCCTGCGGGGTATAGTACTCTCCGCCTGACTTGCCGGCATTGGATGCGTACATGCCCATCAGGTATTCATATGCGTCACCGAAAGCGTCGATGGTATTGTCCTGATAATCACCCAATTTCATTGACGCGATTCCTCTCAGGAGCTTGACGAGTTTCTCGTTCCTCTTGATGACGGTCGCGCCTAATTTGTTGGAATTCACGTCGAGGTCGGCGAACAGCCCCTTGAAATCGTCCTCGCTTGCGGTGCCTTTGGCTGAACTTTCGATGGCTTTGAAAATGCTCTCGAGTGTCGTGTTCAGATTGTCGTCTGTGTCACAGACTTTGCATACGTTTTCGAAAAGCTGTGACGGCAGGATGAAAAATCCCTTCACGCTCACCATCTCATCTCTGATGCCCTCTGCCACGCTATCTTCCAGATCCGCATAGTTGAAGTCCTTGTTTTCGGTCTCCCATTCGCCGCGGTTGATGTACGAGGTGATGTTCTCGCTTATGTATCTGTAAAAGAGCATTCCCAGGATGTAGGACTTGAAGTCCCATCCGTCCACGGACCCTCTCATCTCATCGGCTATTGCCCAGATGGTCCTGTGAAGCTCCGCACGCTCCACTTCCTTCTTGTTGTCTGTCATTGTAAGTAGTTACCTTGCTTTTTCGTCCGGCTCCATTGTCTAGTAATCCTTAAAAAATAACTTTGTAATCTTTGCTCGTCTTTTCGGTCTATATTCCTTTTCTCATCAGTCGTGTACGTCCAGTACACTCCATCTTCGAAAAGAAATCTATCCTCGAAAATCCTTCACAAATCTTTACCAACTTATTTTTTCATGCTTACATGGCGTATATGCCCAGCTTCTTTGCTTGGCTTTTTCGTCCGGCATTCAAAGATAACAAAGTTATTTCAAGTTTCTCAACTTTCCTCCGACTTCTTCTGAGTTTCTTCGATATTCCCCGCATCATTTCCCAGTTCTCTGAGTCACTTGGTGCTCTCCGCATCGCTTCGCTGCTCTCGGCGTCTCTTCTCTTTCTTCTTTCTGTCTTCTCTCTTTCTATCTTCTTTTACTCTCTATCTCATCTTCCTCCATCTCTTCTATCTCTATATCTTCATCTTCTCTTGTGTCTTCTCTTGTTCTCTATTGTGTTCTCTTCTTCTCTTTCTCTTTTTCTTCTCTTAGTCACCTGACATTCCCTGCATCCTTCCGATATTCTCTGCGCCTCTTGG
>ULIX01018537.1_pt1 | contig 18017 bp, 33 predicted proteins | sample 1950721 | NCBI WGS metagenome assembly ULIX01 (sample SAMEA4835459, study PRJEB28245) | human gut metagenome | biome: gut microbiome; material: fecal sample | place: Denmark | collected 2008
AAAAAAATAAAGTAAGGGAAGGAAGAAACTAACATGGGTATGAAGAAAGGGCAAATTCCAAAACCTTATGCAGATGGGAAACTTGTTAATCTAAAAGACAGAACAGAAGAAGAACGTAAAAGAATATCACAGTTGGGAGTTGAAGCAAGAAAAAAGAACAAAGAAAAAAACATGCAGTTACAAGCATGTATGCGTCAACTTTTAACTATGAAAACAAATTCAGACAAGAAAAAACAAATATTACGTTCTTATGGTTTTGAAGATACAGAATTAACAAACCAAACATTGTTAATGGTTGCACTATTCCAAAAAGGTTTAACTGGTGATGTTGGAGCAATCAAAGAAATCACACAAATGATGGATAAACTTGACATGTACAAGAACACTGGAAGGGTGCAGAATGACATTACAATTAATCTTGTAGCACAAGGTGATGTTTATCAACCAAACAAAGATGATGAACAGGAAATTTGGAATATTGAGAACAGTACAGATTGGATTGAGAAAGAAGCAGAAGCAGAGGAAGAATGGGGAACAGATGTGTATGATGGAGAATAGCACAGAACCTTCTAATTTGCGTTTTAAAGCATTAAACCAGAGTAAGCTTATAAATAGTAGTACAAAGGAAGTAAAGCCCTCAAATAAGCAAATAGAAGGTATAGAAAGCAATATGTTAAGTTGGATAATGAAGCATTGTGATAATGAACAGTTGCCAATTTAAGGAAAGGAGAAAAAAAAATTGAAACAAATGGAAAAACTAATTGCTGAAACAAATGGATTAAGAAATGTACTAATTCAGACAATTGAAGAACTCAGTGAATTATCAAAAGAATGTTCTAAAAGGTTACGTCTTGAGGTAGGAGATAAAACATTAAGAGATACGGCAGATTGTATTCTGGAATGTAACATAACAGAAGAGATTGCAGATGTTGAGTTTTGCATAGAACAGTTAAAGCACTTACTTGGTATAAGTGACCTGAAAATAAAAATGATTAGAGAAATCAAAACAAGTAGAACAAAAGATCTGTTAAGCATAAAAGAACCTGTTAATTGGATAGACAAAGGAAACCAACAACAGTAAATATTATAAAAACAAAGTAAAATAAACAATATATACAATAGTAAACCATAGAACAAACAATAGAAGGGAGAAATAAAACATATATGGATAAATTAAACATAGTATATAAACAGATAAAAGAATTGAAACCATATAAGAAAAATGCAAAGAAGCATAACAAAGAACAAGTAGAACAGATAGCAAATAGTATCAAAGAGTTTGGTTTTACACAGCCAGTAATCATTGACAAACATAACAGTGTAGTAGCAGGACACGGAAGAATATTAGGAGCAAGAAAAGCAGGACTAAAACAAGTACCAACTGTATGTTTAGAAGATTTAACAGAAGAACAAATAAAAGCATACAGGTTAGTAGATAACAAATTGAACGAAAGTGAATGGGATAATGATTTGTTAAAACAAAGTCTTGAAGAAATAGAAGAAATGAACATGGAAGTGTTCGGTTTTACAATTGACAAGTTAGAAGATGAATCTGTTGATGTAGAACCAGATGTACCTTTTACAGAAATATTGAATGAGGAAAATAATTATATTGTTTTAAAGTTTAATAATAAGATTGATTGGATAAATGCCCTTGGTGTGTTAGGATTAAAACAAGTAAAGGTATATCCTACAAAAAAAGGTGGCAAGAAAGATTCTCTAAAACGTATGGGAGTTGGTAGAGTATTGGACGGTGTGAAGGCACTAGAGGGGTTAAACAAACATGAGGTATAAAAACAAAAACATAATCATTGCTTGTCCATCTTATAAACGACCATTTGTTGAAACATTGTTATACATTCCTTTTTGCAAAGTGTATGTGTCACCAGAAGAATATGAGACATATATAGAATTTAACTCTAAACATTCAGAGAACATTATAAAGTGTCCAGAAGGTATACAGGGCAATGTTGGTAGAGTTAGAAATTATATTCTTGATACAGAGTTTGAAAATGGAGCAGATATTGTGTGCATTGTTGATGATGATCTGAAACAAATAAACCATTTTGAAATGTCAGAAGATGGTTCTTTTGCTTATGAAAAAGTAAAATTAAAAACAGATGATATTATTGAATTTATTTATAACAACTCTTTTCTGTGTTATGAATGGGGTTTTAAAATGTGGGGAATAAATATAAATAGTGATAGCTTATCTTATAGACAGTGTGCACCATTTAGTACAACAAGCGTTGTACTCGGTCCATTTGGTTGTTTCCTCAAAGGCATGGAATGTAGGTATGATGAAACATTACCATTAAAAGAAGATTATGACATGACATTACAGAATATGAATAAATATCGTGGAGTGTTGAGACTTAACAAATATCATTATGTGTGTAGGCAATCAGAACAAAAAGGCGGTTGTGCAATGTATAGAACAATGTCAAAAGAAAAAGAGCAGTTTGAGTTGTTGAGAAAAAAGTGGGGAAGCAACATAGTAAGGTTGGACACATCAAACAAAGGAAGAAGCAAGAAGAATAGGAAATATATTGATTATAACCCAATAATAAAAATACCAATAAAAGGAATTTAAGCACTCTATATGGGTGCTTATTTTATTATATAAATATAAAATATTTTATAAAAACATGTTGACTTTTTGTTATATTGTGTTATAATATAATTAAAGTTAAGGAAAACAAAAGAGAGGAAATAAAACAATGACAAAAGGACAGATTGAAGCAAAGAGGACATACAAACAAGATTTAATCAAGCAAGGTATTGATAAAGAAACAGCAGAAGTTATGGCAAGAGTATTTATTGAATATGGTATCATTAAACCAGTTGTGAACAGCACAAAGTAGGAGAGGTGGAAATTAGAATGAATGAAGAACTGAAAAAAATAGCAGAGAAGTATAACTGGAAATTAGAAGTTTGGCATGGAGAATATAAAGGTATTTTGTGCGGAATACAGGAAATGAATCTGGGCGAAGAACCGCTTCCGTTGTATAGGTTTCCCGGTGGTGTTTCTCTTGCATAGCATGATGAAACAATGAATGACATACAGAAAATTCATAGAGTTTTTAAAAAATGAACAAATTCTCTATTAAGTGTTGACAAATAACATATATTAGTGTATTATATAAGAGTAAACAAAAGGTAAGCAATTCTAAGAAAGGACAAAAAAAAGAAATGAAAACAAAAAGAGGTTACAAAGTAAAGGTGTTCACAAGTGATGGAGAACACAAAGAACAATTTAATAACATCGAAGATGCACTTTATTATGTGGATGTTCTGATTGACTTAGGTTATAATAAGTCAGACATTACAATTGAAGATAACAGAGACGTTATAATCTATTAGAACAAAACAGAACAAAAGAAAAGAGGCAGGTTGAAATATACCTGCCATTTTTATATATTTTTTTAAATAATATATTGACATTATAATAAATATATGTTATTATATAAACAAGTTAAGAGATAGTAAAACAAATTCCAAGGAGGACAAAAAATGAAAAATTATTTAGTATTTGAAAAGGAAGTCTTAGCAATGTATAGAAGAGAGTTGGTAAGCTTTGGGGAAGCAGAAAACAAATTGTTTGGTTATTTAAAATGCATGATAGATATGGAAGTGATAGAACAAGATAGAGCAATTGAAGAGTTCAGAATGTCAGTAAAGAAATTGTTATGTATTTCAGAAAGGAAATAGAATAAAAAAAAATCTTATTATACTATTGACAAAACAAAATGTTAGTAGTATAATAAGATCATAAGATAAAGAAAACAAAGAGAACAGAAAGGGGTATGTAAGTCATGTTAGTAAATGGAGTAGAATATAAGGAACATCATACAGCATTATGCAAAGGGTATGTGTCGGTTAAGAACAATGAAGAACCGAAACCTTATGTTGGTAGATTCGGAAAGGGATACACAGTGAAATCTCATAATCAAGAATCAACAAGGTTCTGTTTTATAACATATTATGTTATGTAAAATAAACAGGAGGGTAAGAAGTGAAGAATAAAGAGAAGTATGCAAAAGAGATTGTTGAGCTTGCGTGTAATGGTCGTAATGTCGCAGTGTGTAAATCTACTGGAAAGCCAATTGATTGTGTCGATATAGTGTGTAGTAAATGTTCACTTGCTGTTGGAAGTTGTACGGAATCAAGAAAAGAATGGGCAGAATCAGAGTACATTGAACCTGTGAAAATTTCTAAGAGAGATAGAGAGTTTCTGGATTACATCAAAAACAATTTTGTATATATTGCAAGAAACGAAAATGGTAAGTTGTTTGCATATGAAGCACAACCAAGAAAAGGAAAGATATATTGGAAGTGTATTTGTGGTAATTGTATACTTTTGAATAGACAATTAAATATTGATTTTCCAATGGTCAAATGGGAAGATACTGAACCGTGGTTGATCGAAGATTTAAAGATGTTGAAAGTAGTTGAAGAATATAATTAAAACATAAAAAGTATTGACAAGTAAAAGATGTTGTGTTAATATATAATCAGAAAGAAACAAAGAGAATAAAAGGACAGGTGCTAAAGTCATTAAAACACAATATGCATAATCCTTTCAGTTGTGGTGAGTAATCAAACTGGCAGATGAAAACCACAACATTGCCCCATGGTGTAATGGTTAGCACACAAGAATTTGACCCTTGTAATATTGGTTCGATTCCAGTTGGGGTAGTTAGTGAATTATGTTAGTCCAGTGGTAGAACAGTGATGTTAAATATCATAAGTCATGAGTTCGATTCTCATACATAATTCACATTGTAACATATAAACAGTAAAGCAGAGAGAGAGGAAGAGAATATCATATGACAGAAACAAACAAATGTGAAGGAAAACAGGTAACAAATGAAGAAATTATGGAGCATTTAAAAGAAATTGAAAAAGCATTGTCATTAATTATGAATGTTGGTTCAACGTTGATGATAGCTGAACAAAATAGAATTAATGGCAATGAGGAAAATGAACAAGTTAATGATCTGATTGTCCATGGTTTGTTAGCAATTTCAATTAGTTTGGAAAGACTTGGAGATCTATCTGGCTTTAATAAAGAAATTGAAGAAATGAAAAATGATAAGAAGAAAGAAAAGCTATTTGATATTTTAGATATGATCTTTTAAATAAAGCATTGACAAGAAAAATTTAATATGGTATAATATGATAAGCAAAACAGATAAGGTTCGGCGTACATCAGATTGTGTACATTTGCCACTTATCTGTTTTGTGCATATTAAAACAAAGGAGCAAAGAACATGGAACTGAATGTGAGTGTTTCAAACAGATTTGCTTCTTTTCTGACCGATTGGGATTATGAACAGTATTTGTTGTTTGGTGGGTATGGTAGCGGAAAAAGTTATCATGTTGCACTAAAGATTGTTTTAAAGTTATTAGAAGAAAGAAGAACAGCATTGGTTGTTCGACAGGTGCGTGAGACAATTAAGGAAAGTTGTTTCTCATTATTTAAAGAAGTGCTTGACAATATGGATTTATTATATGATAATGAGATAGACGAGAACTCAATGAAACAAAGGCGAGGAAAAGTTGTTGCAGTACAAAGTCCTATGGAGATACGCTTTCCGAATGGTTCAAGAATTATTTTCCGAGGTATGGACAAGGTTGAAAAAGTAAAGTCAATCAATGGAGTATCTATTGTTTGGATGGAAGAGTGTTCTGAGTTGACATACAAAGCCTATACTGAATTGCTAGGTCGTGTTAGAGAACCACATAAGACATTGCATTTCTTTCTTACAACAAACCCAGTAGGAAAAGAAAATTGGGTGTACAATACATTTTTTGTTCGTTTGAATGATGAAGGGAAAGAAGAAGTTATTCAAGACCCAGAACAAGTTTACAAACGTAGAACATTAGTAAACAAAAAGAATGGAATATATTATCATCACAGTTTGCCAGATGATAACCCGTTTCTCCCATCATCATATATACAACGTTTGGATAGATTAAAAGAAAGCGACAAAGATTTGTGGGTTGTAGCAAGATGGGGAAGGTTTGGAGCAAATGGAATTAGAGTGTTACCACAGTTCGTTGTTGCAAAAAATGCAAAACAGTTTGTTCGCAAGGTAAATGGTATATCAGCACATTATCATTATTTTGGTTTGGATTTTGGCTTTGAAACATCATACAATGCGCTTGTAAGTTGTTGCGTTGACCCAGAAACAAGAATAATATACATATATGATGAAGTATATATGAATCATATAACAGATGATAAGTTTTGTAAGCGTGAGGATGTTTTAAAAGTAAAAGAACGTGCAGAACGTTGTGAAAAACCTATTGGAGCAGATGCGGCAGAACCTAAGACAATACAGTTTTACAGACAACAAGGTTTTGAAATGTATGGAGCAAAAAAGTACATCGGAAGTAGATTACAGAACACGAAGAAAATGAAACGTTTTGAAAAGATTGTGTGTTCGCCACGTTGCAAAAATACGATAAGGGAATTAAAAGATCTGACCTATAAGAAAGACCCGAAAGGCAATGCAATCTATGACCAGTTTAATATTGACCCACACATTTTTAGTGCATTATGGTATGCATTAGATACCTTTACATTTGAGGATTTAAAGGATTACCATAGTAATAGCAAGGCAGGTTGATAAGTCGCTTAAAACGCAAAATACAAGGTTAGAGAGGTATATAGATGTTTGGAAAGTTAGAACAGAAAAGAACAGAGATTAAAAGATTAAGAGATTTACAGAGAGACAGTATTATAGATGAATATATGGCAGGTTTGTACAATGGGTTAGAATTAGCATTGTCGATCTTGGAAGAGAGAGAAGTAGAGTTTATAACATTTACAAGTGAGCCAGAAGTGATTGAAGCAGAGGAAGAGCAATTAGGAAGGACAGTAGCAAGTGGAATCTTAAGGAGGTAAGCATGGAAACAATTTTTGCAAGCCTTGTATCAGCGTCAGTCACGTTGATTGTATGCATTATTAATAACAGGTCACAGAATGATAAGACAAGAGCATTAATGGAATATAAGTTAGATGAACTGACAGAAAGGGTAAACAAGCACAACAGTTTAATAGAAAGGACATATCGTCTTGAAGAAGATGTTGCATTACATGAAGAAAAAATAAAAGTTGTGAATCATAGACTTGAAGATTTAGAAAATGGGAGGTAAAAAGTTATGTTTAAAAATTGCGTGTTTAAAACAAATGTGAACACAGTTGAATGGATGAAAAAAGCAGGAATCAGAGCAGTTAAAACAATGGCACAAACAGCGGTAGCATTAATTGGGACAAGTGCAATGGTTGAAAGCACAGATTGGAAGATGATTGTTAGCGGTGCAGTGATGGCAGGAATTGTAAGTGTTTTAACAAGCGTTGCAGGTATTCCAGAAGTACCAGAACAAAAACAAACAGAAACAGAAAGTGAGGAAAACTAAAATGGCTGATATTATTGTTGATGTAAGTTACCATAATGGTGTGATTGATTGGAGTAAAGTAAAAGCGGCAGGAATTGAAGGAGCAATCCTTAGATGTGGTTATGGTGATAATATTGCATCACAGGATGATAAGCAGTATAAGCGCAATGCTGACGAGTGTACAAGGCTTGGAATCCCTTGGGGTGTGTATATTTACAGTTATGCAAAGAACACAGCGCAGGCGAGAAGTGAAGCAGAACATGTTTTAAGACTTGTTGCGCCTTATAAAGACAAAATGTCTTATCCAGTGTTTTATGATTTGGAAGAAAAAGGAACGGAATCAGTAGCAGTGCAGAACGCTCTTGTGTTTGGTGACATTATCGAGAACAATGGCTATATGTGTGGAATTTATTCTGGACAGTCTTGGTGGCAGAAACATCTTGGTAATAAATTGGATAGATTTCCAAAGTGGGTTGCACGATATAACACACAGAAGCCTGTTGGAATCTCTGGAACGTATGACATTTGGCAGTTTACAAGTGGTGGAAGGGTAAATGGAATCAATGGCAGAGTAGACATGAATGAGGTATACAGAGATTTTCCAAGTGAAATTAGAGGAAAGAAAAGTACCCCAATTGATGGCTATGTAAAAGAAAATGCAGGAGTATTACAGGATACAAACACAGAGCATTTAGGTGAAACAAATTATAATGTACATGCAAGGGGTATTGGATGGCTTCCAACAGTATGTGATGGGATGTTGGCAGGTTCAGAGGGACAGAACAGAAGAATTGAAGCATTAAGATTTGATGCAAAAGGAAATGCAGATGTTTCTGTGCATATGCGTGGCATTGGTGATAAAACATATACAAACGTAACAAAGGACACAGTTTGCGGAACAGTAAATGAACAAAGAAGGATTGAAGCAATTAAGATTGTCGGAAAAGATTGTTTTTACATGTATAGAGTTCACCAACATAAGAAAGGTTGGACAGAGTGGAAGAACAACGGTGAATGGGCAGGAGAGAAAGGAAAGTCGTTACAGCTTGAAGCGGTAGAGATTAAAAAATCTATGTTTTCTGTAAATGCACATGTACAAACAGAAGGATGGCTTGGAGAAGTTGCCGCTGAGAATGTTATCGGCATTACAGGAAAGTCTAAACGTCTTGAAGCAATTAAAATTAACCCATATGGGAAAGACATTAAGGTAAAAGCGCATATTCAAACAGATGGTTGGGTTGATTATGGAACAGTAACAAAAGATACTGTGATTGGAACAGTTGGAGAAGGAAAGCGATTGGAAGATTTATGCTTTAAGGGTGATTTCTTTTTCCGTGTACATTTACAGGATTCTGGATGGACACCATGGACAAAAGCTGATGGAATTGCTACACTTGGAACAGTAGGGCAAGGAATTAGAATCGAAGCAATTCAGTTTAAGTAAAACAAAGGGGATGGTTATACCATCCCTATTTTAATATTGACAAATAAACAGATATATTATATAATATATATAGTTATATATAAGTCTTATATAAAGGAGGTTAAAACAAAAGTGGCAAAACAAGAACAAGTACAGGGAACACAAGTGGAAGTTACAAGAGCATTAGCTTCTTTTCCTTATTTTGTTTTAAGGAATGAAATTGAAACAGGATATAATTTATATACCGAAGAACTAATGGAGATTAAAAAGAATTATATTAGCTATAAACGTGGCGCAACTTTTTATACTGAGGGTTCGAGTGGTGATTATGTTCCGTCAAACATTAAATTTAAACTTGCCAAAACATTGATTGATAAAGAAGCAAGGTTTATGTTCAGTCAGATTCCAGATTTTATTGTGCAGTCTGACTCAGCAGAAGATGAACAAATACAGTTGTATCAGAAACTTGTTGATAAGGTTTTAAATAATAAACATAACAACTTTTCAAAATATCTTCTACAAAGTGCAAAGGATTGCTTTATTGGAAAGCGTGTTGCGTGTTTGATTGATTTTTCAGAAGAGGATGGAATACAAACACATTTTTATAGCAGTTTACAGTTTTATTATGAAACAGAGTATGGTTCAGACAGACTAACAAAGTTTATAAGTTTTGAACAGGTAAATGAATCAAGATCAATGTCAGAGAGATTATATCTTGTGAACAGATATGAAGATATAGATGGAACAATATATATGAGTTCTATTCTTTATAATGGTTCTGGACAGAAACAACAGGAGGTTGTTGAAGAAACAGAAATTGATTTTGATTTTATTCCTGCTGTTATTATTTTGAATGATGGAACACTTGAGGATAAAATGGGAATCTCAGAAATTGAAAGTTTGTCAGAGTATGAAGCGGCATATAGTAGAATAGGAAATGGTGATATTGACAGTGAACGGAAGAACATGAATCCAGTACGTTATACGGTTGACATGAATCCAAAGACAACAACAGGGCTTAGTTCAAGTGCAGGGTCTTATTGGGATTTGCAGAGTAATCAGAATCAGAATGAATCACATCCAATGGTTGGAACATTGTCACCAGATATGAGTCATGTTGATGCTGTAAAAACAACACTTGACAGAATTAAAAACACAATGTATTCTGAACTTGATGTACCAAACATATCAGAAGAAACAATGGCAGGGACAATTACAAGTGGAAAGGCATTAAAAGCATTATATTATCCGTTGCAAGTTCGTTGTGACGAAAAGATGAAAACATGGAAGCCTGCCTTGCAGTTTATTATTGAAACAATTGTAAAATTTGCAATGTTAAATAAAAGCATTGTTTCGAGTATTTATGTTTTGCCAGAGTTAAAAGACATACAGTTTAATGTTGAAGTGTCTGAGAATTATGCATTGTTAGAAGATGAAGAAGAAGAAAAGGCGGCTGATGTGGCTGAAATTAATGCAAATGCACGAAGCAGAAAGTCTTATATAAAAAAGTGGCGTAAGGAAGAATTTAAAACAGATGAACAGATTGATGATGAACTTATGCAGATTGCGATTGAAAATAACATGTTTGATAGTTTGAGCATGAATACACAAGTACAAGGTGAGTTAGAAAAACTCGGAACAAAACAGAATGTACAAAACAATATTGAACAGATTGAAATGCAGAATAAATTGGAATAATTTATAAAAAGGAATTGACATTTGTTATATTGTATGTTATTATAATTATAGAGTTAAGGAAAACAAAGAACAATTCCAAGGAGGACGAAAAAAAATGAACAAAACAGAAAGAATCAGTGAAGAAAGAGTTTACAATTTGGCATATGATATGCTTTTAATGAATTGGGGAAAAGAATACGATTATTTGGAAGAAAATCCAGATGATGAAATAGCAAAGAACAGAGTGGAAAAACTCTGGAATGAGTTGGAAGAACTTAAAAGAGAAATCAGAGAGAAGTTTTAGGTTGGAATGGAGGTGAAACAAAATAGCAACATTTGATTTGAAAACTTCTGAACAAGTTAGAAACAATCTGACAATGAGAGAACAAAAAAGAATTAGAAGATTGTATTCTGACTTGTATCAAGAAGTACAAAAACAAATAAATAGTTTTGGTTCTGATGATTTTAGAACACAGAACCTTTTAATTTTACAAAGGAACATAAATTCCAGATTGTCTCAATTGTCTAATGCAATACAAAATGGAATTATATCAGATATTGAAACAACAAGTATTGCAGTTGTTGAAGATTGCAGAGCATTTTTAAAAAGCTGTGGATATAAAAATTCTGATATACATGATGCTTTTAATTATGTACCAAGTCAAATTGTGGAAAACATATATACAGGAAACGTATATCAGAATGGTTGGACATTGTCCAAGGCATTATGGAGTGCAGAGCAACAGAATAGAGGAAGAATAGATACAATAATATCAAAAGGAACAGCACAAGGAAAGTCAGCGTATGAAGTAGCGAAAGACCTTGAGAAGTTTGTAAAGCCAGAAGCAAAGAAAGAAAGCAGAAAAATATTGTTTCAAAAGTATAAGCGTGATGCATATGGAAGGGTTATGCGAGATAGAAATGGAAAGCCTATTATAGACACTTTATCTAAGAAAGATACGTTTTACTTTGGTAGAGTTGATTACAATGCTCAGAGACTTGCAAGAACACTTATAAGCCATGCATATCAACAAAGTTTTAGACAGGTAAATGAGCATGACCCGTTTGTAAAAGCTTATGTTTGGCACAGTGCAGGTTTACATGGTAGAACTTGTGATATATGTCTTGAAAGGGATGGAAAGTTTTTTAAAAAGGATGAATTGCCAGAAGATCATCCGAATGGAATGTGTACATATGAAGCATATATACCAGATAGCATGGAACAAATAGCGGATAAGATTGCTGATTGGTATGAATCACCATTGGGAACATTTCCAGAATTGGACAGATATGCATTAGATTTTGTTGGATAAAAGGAAAGGAACAAAGAAGAATGGATAATAAAATTAGTGTGCAGAGAGTTTGTAGTAAATGTGGAGAAATAAATGAAATTGGTGCAGAAGAACTAAAAATAAAATGGGTGCATAGTGATTTTGATGAATATTATAACATTGTGTATTATGAATGTAAAAGATGCAAGGAAAAACAATGTGTGCAGGTTGACACAAAACAAACACTTGAATTGAAAAGAAAGTTAATTAGAATCTTATTACAGAAAAAGGATAGAGAGAAATATAATAAGATTGATAAAAAGTTGAATGAATTAAGATGTAATTTACAAAGGAAAGTAAATGGATTAAAATTATATGATGAAAATGGAAATATTTTTACAAATGGCTTGACAATTTTAAAGGAGGATGATATAATTGATAGTGACATGTGATAAGTGTGGATGTGAGTTCACAGTCATGTTAAAGGAGGAACAAAAGAAGATTGATGGCATAGAAGTAACAAGAACTTTCTTGGAGTGTCCAGAGTGTGGACAACAGTACAATTCATTTTATGATAGTCAATCTACTTTAGTTCTCAAGAAACAAATTAAAAAGCGCACAGAAGAACTTAAAACAATCAAAAATGAATCCCAGTACAAAAGGAAATTGAAAGATATTTCTAAAAAACAAAAAAGGTTGGAAAGAGAAACAAAGATTTTAGAGAACAAGTTTATTAAACAGAAGATTGAAGAAGAAGCAAGAGAACGAACAAACTAAGAAAGGAAAGATAAAGAAATGGCAGATAATAACACAAACGCAACAAATGAAACAAATGCAAATGGAGAAGGACAGAACAACACAAATACATCAACAGAAAAAAATCAGAATGTTGATATTGAAAAAACAAAAAGTGATGCGATTGCGGAATATCTTAAGACACTTGGTGTTGAAAGTGATGAATCATTAAAGGACATTGTTACAAAAGCAAAAGAAGCAGAAGAAGCAAACAAGTCAGATTTGCAGAAAAAAGATGATGCACTTACAGCGACAACTAAAGAACTTGTTGCAGAGAAGGAAGCGAGACTTATCGCAGAAGCAAAACTTTCAGCAATTCAGCTTGGTGCAAAACCAGACCTTGTAGATGATTTGGTTATCGTTGCAAAAGCTAAAGTGACAAAGGACAAAGATATTAATGCAGTCATTGCAGAAATGAAAGATGGAACAACAGGAAAGATTTATTTTTCTGATGGTGATGAAGGAGAAGGAACAGAGGGGAATAAAAATAATGTGACTCGTAAAAGAGTTGTGAAGAACAACAAAAAACCACAGGATGGAAATGACGGTGATAACAAAAACACTGGTCATGAAGGAACAATGGCTGAAAGACTTTTGAAAAATAGAGCAAAAACAAAAAGCCATTATTTTAAATAAAACATATAGGAGGTAAAAATAAATGTTAAATAACACAGGAATTAAAACAGAAAAATATGGTGCAACAAACCAAATTTTGTTTGCAGTCGAACATCAAGTCTCCATGGGTGTTGTTGTAAGTAAAGATTTGGGAGTTAAGGTTGGAACAAAGATGATTGTAAAAGCAGGAACACCAATCACAGGAAATTTGGATGCAAGAACAACAGCATTTACTGCGGCGGCAACAAGTGGAACGCCAGAAAAATCAAATGCGGTTGGAATCCTTTTACATGATGTTGACGTTACTGTGGATGATAACAACGGAACAATTCTTTTGTTTGGTTTTGTTAATACAAACAGAATTGATACAACAACAAAAGCAAAAATTACAGATGAAGTAAAAGCGGCACTTCCAATGATTAAATTTGTTGCTTGCTAGGATAAGGGAGGAATAAGAAAATGACAATTTATGATTTAATTATCAGCGAAGAAATTACATCTTATTGGGAATTGTTACAACAGGACAGAGAGCCTTATATGGGTGAGGAGCTTTTTCCGAATGACAAAAAACTCGGACTCGATTTGAAATGGTTAAAAGGTTCAAATGGACTTCCAGTAGTTCTGAAAGCGTCAGCATTTGATGTTGCAGCAATTCCAAGACCAAGAATTGGATTTGAGAAATTAAGTGCAGAAATGCCATTCTTTAAGGAATCGAAGTACATTGATGAAGAATTAAGACAGGAATTGAACAAAGTTATTGAAAGCGGAAATCAGGCATATATTGATGCAATCGTAAACAGAATCTTTGCGGATGAAGTAGAACTGCTTGAAGGTGCGGCGGCTCGCAGAGAGTTTATGAGAATGATGGCACTTACAACAGGAACAATTATTCTGGAAAGCAACGGACAGGCTTATGAATATGATTATGGTATTCCGACAGAACATAAGAAAACTGTTACAAAGTCATGGTCAGACCCAACTGCAAATATTATTGAAGAAATCAGAGAAGGTATTCAGAAGATTATTGATGATACAGGTGTTACAGTTACACGTGCAATTTGTTCTTCAAAGGTTCTTGGTTATTTGAGAAATAACACAGAAATTAAAAAGATGATATTCGCACAGACTGATGGTGTTGGTTATGTATCGGACGCAAAAGTGAAACAAATTCTGATGGATGAACTTGGATTGGATGTGCAAACAAATGACAGACGTTACAAAGATGAGGCAGGTGCAACTCAGAGATATGTTGCTGATGATGTTTTTGTTATGTTCCCGTCTGGAAATCTTGGAAATACTTGGTTTGGAACAACACCAGAAGAATCAGATCTTATGACAGGAAGCGTTGCGAATGTATCAATTACAGATATGGGAGTAGCAGTTACAACAATGAAAGTTACAGACCCAGTGCAGGTTGAAACAAAAGCAACTATGATTTGTCTGCCAGATTTTCCGACTGCCGACCAAGTTTATATTTTCGATGTATTGGTATAGGAAAGGAGAATAAGCGTTATGGCATTTGTAACAATTCGGAGAGGTAAGCACATAACAAAAGTGAGCAAAAACTCATATGAGAAGTTGTTCAAAGACAAAGGTTATAAGATTGTTGTTGGAGAACATAAAACAAACAAACAAGATGAAGTGATTATGGAAGATGTTCCAGATGAAGAAGCAAAAGAAGTGGAGCATGAAGAAGAAGTTGAAACAATTCCCGTATCTGAAATGAACAAAGAACAGCTCATTGAATTTGCAAAAGAACATGGAATTGACACAACAAGTGCAAGAAATGTTAGAGAAGCAAGAACAATCATTCAGAAAGCAATCAGAGATTCAAAAATGTAACAAAGGAGGTGAGTGTTTTGGATAACTTGGAAAAGCTTAAATTTAATTTGAGAGAAGAACAAGTGCCATTCTTTTCTGATGATGAATTAAAGTATCTGTTAGAAAAGAATGATAATAATGTTGAAAGTGCAAGCTATGAAGGACTTATAATGAAAGCTGAAACAACGGGTTTGAATGTAAGTGGATTGACAACGAAGGATAGTTCCAGTTATTTTAAAATGCTTGCCGCTAACCATATTAAAACTAATAGTGGTACACTGTTATGAATGAAAAAGCGCTAAAAAGGGAATTGTACAAAATCCTCAGAGAAATAAATGTAAATGGGGATGAATATATTTTTCTGAGAACAAAGAAAGATGAATTCGGAGAAGATACAAAAGGAACAGAATACATAACAATGGTGAATGGATTATATCATATCTCAAAAGGTTATGTAACAAAGAGTGTTAGTGATGGAACTGTAACACACACAAAAGGTGAGCCAATGTTATTAATTCCATTTGAGCAATCAGAAAAATTGAAAAACGGTGATTTTTTCAAATGGAATCAAAACAAGTATGTTATAACAGAAAAAAATGATATACAGAATTATGGTATCATATGCAATGTGTCATTGGAGTTGATGTTAGATGGCAACAATTAGAGTTGATGCACAAAGCCTTTTAAAGAATCTTGAAAGTGCAGAAAGCAAGTCTAAAGTAGCAGTTAGAATGTATGCACAAGAAGGTGCAAAGAAGTTTGAGAATTATGCAAAGGCAAAAAGACCTTGGACTGATAGGACAGGTCATGCAAGGCAAAGGCTCAAAGGTTGGGTTGAAACACTTGGGACAAAAGTTAGAGTGAACATTGGTCATGGTGTGGATTATGGTGTGTATCTTGAGTATGCACATGAACAAAGGTTTGCAATTTTACAGAAAACAGTAAATGCACAATCAAAGGAAATTTTAAAAGGTTTTGATGGACTTTTAAAGAGGTTGTTTTAAATGAGCATTTTAAAAGAAGTTAGGAAAACATTAAGTTCTGATGGCACAGAGGTTTATTTTCCATCACAGCATGAAGGGGAATGTTTGAATGAATATATTGTTGTAAAGGTGTCTGATGCAATAGATGAAATTGAGGTATCAAGCGAAAGACCGATATATACACTTATGTTATATGTGCCGAAGAACAGATACAGCGATTTGGAAGATATGTTAAATGAAACAAAGATAAAAATGAAGCAACTTTTTCCAACTCTCAGATATGTAGGAAATCAAACAGACAGTTTTTATGATGATAATGTAAAAGGTCATATGATTAGTATACAGTATGAGGGATGCAGGAAAAAGGAAAATTGGTAGAAGGAGGAAAAGGAAATGCCAAGAACAATGAAAAAGGCAGTCGGTATTCCAACGATTGATGTAAACCTTGTTGTTGTGAGAACAGGTGATGAAAGTACAGGAATGGAAATCGCAGTTGATACAGCAAGTAAGATTGGAGTTGAGCCGCAGACAGAAACAACCGACGCAGTTAAGCTTGTAAAACTTGGAAAGTTGTTAGCGCAGAAACCTGCAACAACGACAATCACAGGGCATTTGATTACATTAACAGATAATGTTTTTATTCCAGAACTTGTTAAGATTTTGCAAGGTGGAGTAGTAGAAGGAAGTGGAGCAAGCCTTACATATACACCGCCAGTTGCAGGTAGTGCAGATAAAGGAACAGTATGTGAGTTAGATGTATACTCAGCAGAATATGATGCGAGTGGACAAATTGTTAAGTATGAAAAGATTACTTATCCGAATTGTCAGGGAACGCCAATTACGATAAACTCAGAAGATGGGGTTTTTCGTGTTCCAGAATATACGATCAATTCTGCTCCAAAAACAGGAGAAGCACCATATAAGATTTCTTATGTTGAGAGTTTGCCAACTTTTCCTGATTCTTCCGTGGTAGAAGCAAATGCCCTGAATGATGAACCAAAACAAGTTGTGGCGTTGTCAAGCAGAGCGGAAGAATTAGATGAAGAAGAAACAGGCTTGACAAAAACAAATTTAAATGAAGTCGTTAAAAAATAGAACAGATTGGAGAGAACAAAACAATGAGCGAAAAATTAAAAGTAACAACATTTGAAGATTTACAGAAATATTCACAAGGCGTTTTAGTCGAATTGCCTAGCTTTTCAGAATCACAACCATTTGTGTGTAGACTTAAAAGACCAGATTTAATCGACGTTGTAACAAATGATATTCCGAATGAATTAATGGGGGTTGCTTATAAATTGTTTCAACCAGATGAAGAAAAGAAACAAGAAAAAGAAGAAACACCAGAAGAAGCATTTGAATTATCAAGAGAAGTTAAAGAAGTGTTTGAGAGAATCGCAAAAGCGGCAATGTTAGAACCAACTTATGAAGATGTAAAAAATGCGGGTATGGAACTTACAATGTTACAACTCACAGAAATTTATAATTATGTAAATTTAGGTGTTGAAAAATTAAAGTTTTTTCGTTCAGAACAGGAAAATTGAGAGTGTTCTTGTAATGTCAAAGCAGTATAGGTGTAAACCGTCTGAATTAGTCGGAATACAAGATGCCTATACTGCTTTTTGTTTTAATGAAGCGTGTTCGTATGTCATGTTGAAGCTTGACAGTGGTGAACAGCCAGTTTATCCTGTTTTGACAGAATCAGAAAAGAAACAAAAAGAATTTAAGAATTTTAAAGATTTCTATAAACAATATGAATAGAAAGGAGGTAAACGAACATGGCTATAAACATGGGAAAAGCCGTTGCATATCTTGAGTTAGATACTAGCAAATTCCAGAAAGGTTTTAAAAGTGCGCAAAGCGACCTTAAAACATTTGTGAGTTCTTCTGCAAGTGCAGGAACAAGAATTGAAGCCTTGGGAAGTGCAATGACAACAGTTGGAAGCGCATTAGTAAAAACAGTAACAGTTCCGCTTGTTGGGATAGGAGCGGCAAGTCTTAAAACAGCGTCAGATTTTGAAGCAG
>ULIX01014050.1_pt1 | contig 17586 bp, 16 predicted proteins | sample 1950721 | NCBI WGS metagenome assembly ULIX01 (sample SAMEA4835459, study PRJEB28245) | human gut metagenome | biome: gut microbiome; material: fecal sample | place: Denmark | collected 2008
TAATCTGTCTTTTATTTTTTGAACATCAATAATCAGTAGTTGTACAAACTTAGAGCAGCCTTCATGTAACACTGAAATGCCATCACATGATCCTCCACAACACCGATGTCTTGCGCATAGCAGACACCCATGTTGTTCATCGCCATTAAATCTCCTTCAAGAGCTTGCTGACGATATTTGTTTGCTGTTTCACGTTCCTTTTTCATTTCTGTAATCTCAACTTGGATGCAAAGGTACAACTTTAATTTTGAATTTCGACACCCTAAAGATACAAAAAGAAAAGGCAGCTGCAAGCATCTTCACAAACGCCTACAACTGCCATCTCTATAATATATATTGAAACTTCTTTCTACAATTCTCTCAAATTTTCATGAAACATCGCCTGTTAAGAGAAGTTCTTCATGTTGGATCTTGCACCATACTCAGCGCATGCTACAACAATCAAAGCTAAAATCATTCCTAAAATCATCATAATATTATCCTTTCTCTATATCAATCTGTTATCCTAATCTACATCTTCTTTACCTCATCTAATATCCATTAGAGAAACTTCATTGGAAGCATCCTATGGATGCCTCTCAAAGCTTGCTTACTTGCCGAGGCTAATCTTATGGTTTACATTTACAACCTCTGCAAAAAGAGCAGCTGCAACTGCCAATGTCATTCCTAATACCATCATAATGTTACCCTTTCTTTACTTTAATTATTCGTTCTTCAATCTTTTCGAGTGCAAAGATAATGCCTTTTTGTGTTCGCACACAATTTTTCGGGAAGAAAATGCTGTCAAGGGTATGATTTCTTGATTTCCGTCAAAAACTGTCATGACAATTGGAACAAAATGGCAGGTTTCCCCTTCAGAAGTCCGACTTTCAACTGCTGTTTCAACAAAATGATACATCAACATTAAAACTTTTCCCATTTCTCTTGCTGATTTCAGAAGAATTGGTTATATTTGCACCTTAGAAGGTATTTATAACAATATCTTTATAGAGGGCAATACCTCCGTGAGGCTGTGACGCTGCGGTTTGAAGGGTTTTGCTCTCGTTTCTATTGGCAGTTCTATACCATTGAGACACTCCTATGATGAATGTAATTTCAACATCCTATACCATTCTTGCGGCAGTACAATAGTAAGAGGATTCCTCATGATTATAGTGTTAGATTAGTTGATAATACCCGTTGAACAGCCGATTTTTGCTAAAATTTGAAGATTTTGTACTCCTACGCAAAAATACTGCATACCAGTATTGTAATTTTGCACTAAAAAAGATAGGAGATTAAGAAAATGAAAGAATTTGCAATGAATGGAACCCCTGTTAAGATGTGGGCACATATGTGTGACGCAACGGCTTGGCAACAAATATCGAACCTTTGTAGCCTGCCTTTTGTTTTTCATCATTTGGCATTGATGCCTGACTTACATGGCGGAAAGGGTATGCCTATAGGAACTGTCCTTGCTACCAGGAATGTCGTGATTCCGAATGCCGTGGGCGTGGATATAGGTTGTGGTATGTGTGCAGTTAAAACCAATATCCAGGTGGAGACCATTGAACAGGATGTTCTGAGAAAGAAAATCATGCGAGGCATACGGCATCAGATTCCTTTAGGAATGGAACACCACAAGGTTGCCCAGGATGAGAAGTATATGCCTGAAAATCATGATATTGATGGCATGACTGTCGTTAAGCGTCAATATATATCAGCTACCAAGCAAGTGGGAACACTTGGTGGAGGAAATCACTTCATAGAACTTCAAAAGGACGATGAAGGATGGCTTTGGATCATGATTCACTCTGGGTCAAGAAACTTAGGCAAACAGGTATGTGATTATTATAACAGAGTGGCAACCATTCTCAATGAGCGTTACTTTTCTTCGGTTAAGTCAGACCTTAATATGTCATTCTTGCCACTGAGGACCAAGGAGTTTAATGATTATTGGAATGAGATGCAGTATTGTATCGATTTTGGTCTGTGCAATAGAAGGTTGATGATGCATCGAATTCAGGAGGTCATATCTGAAGCGATACCACACGTTGAGTTTGAGCCGATGATCAACAACGCTCATAACTATGCATCCTGGGAATCCCATTTTGGTGAGAATTGTATCATACACCGAAAGGGAGCAACAAGTGCCCGAGAAGGTGAAGTTGGTATCATACCTGGTTCACAAGGAACGAGTTCATATATCGTGAAAGGCCTTGGCAATCCTCTCAGTTTCATGAGCTGCTCCCATGGAGCTGGCCGTATCATGAGCCGAACTGAAGCTGTAAAGACACTCAATTTAGCGGAGGAAATCCATAAGCTGGATGAGAAAGGCATCGTTCATGCCATTCGTAGTCAGGAAGATTTGGAAGAGGCCTCTGCTGCCTACAAAGATATAGAATCCGTCATGGCACAAGAATCAGACTTAGTCAAAATCAAAACCCATTTGTCACCCATTGCCGTCATCAAAGGATAGTGTATGAATTCAAAATCCTGATTCTCTAGTATTACTGATTGCGTAATGTTAGAGAACTAGGACAACTTTTCTGAAATCTCGTTACAGCACGTATGTATTTTGCCAAGCGTGAATCGGAATTCTTTTAAATCAGATTGCTTGATGAGCTCATATCCTTCAAGATATTCGGTGCCTCCATAGAAGAAATCCATTTTGACATTGAGTACTTTACATATGGATTCCTGTAATCCTGTCTTGATGTCTTTAGCCCTTAACTGTTGACTAAAGTCATCAGGAGTCATGTTGAGTTGTCTTGCAATGTCTTTTTGCAGGATACCCTTTGATGATAATAATTCTCTTAATTCTTTTCCGCTCATACTCTTAACACCCAAAAGAGTCTATATTTTTAGGTAATAGTTAATGGTAGTATAGCTATATTTGAACTAGAGGGTGTGTCATAAGTCTATGGCGCACCCTCACTTTCTTTTTGTCATCTACCTTTTACCTTAATTCCTTTGATGTCTTAATTCTTCTTGCCCCAATATGACTTGCGGTTCCTTATACTGTTGTAGTTGCTGAGTCCGGAATATACTATAGTATATTTTCTAGGATTGGATTCCCAATCACATTCTCTCTGCAAATACATAGGTATGCCATCTATGTAGAGAATGGCATTTGCCTTGTCGTAGGACCACTTGCCACCAGCATGGAAACCTGCAGTAATCTTATGACCACTACCCAATGTCATGCTTTCAGAACTGCACTGCTGACCAAAATTATACTCCAGGGTGATATTCTCCCAGGTTCCCTTCAATTCACTTTCGAGAATGGTAAGCTGTGGCACATCACCATATCTCTCAGGCATAATGACTGGCCAGCCATCCTGTGTCCATCGAATGGAACGTACTTGTCCCATCATAAGGGCGTTTGAATATGGATTGCCATTTACTCCTGCCGGCAAACGACCTTGTGATGAAAAATACCAGTTACCTCCTCCATCATCAAAGACAGCACAATGAGAGATTCCTACCCAACCTGGACTATTGTTGAACTTGTACGGATGTGTCAGAATTGGATATGCCTCCCCACCCTTGTTGGTACAGTCTCTGCCATCCTTGCCATAGTAGGGACCTTCTATATTCTTGGCTCTCAATACACGAGTGTTGTAAGCCACAGAAAGTTCATCGTAGGCCAGAAAAAGATAATAGTAGCCATTGTGATATATGATCTCCGGAGCTTCAGATGCCTGCTAGCGACTATTGATATTGCGAGTATAGATACGTTTGCCATATTTGCTGATGTCTCCCCATGGGTCACCGATATTCTCATAAGGCATACCTGTATTCGGGTTCAGGCGCATGACAACAATACCAGAATGCCATGAACCGTAGATGAGGTAATGCTTGCCATCAGGGCAGATGATATATGACGGATCGATGGCATTATACTTGAAATATGCATTCCAGTCACCTTGGCCGTTTCTTCCCCAGTTGAAGCCACGGTCAGTGGAAGAGCAAGCCACCATGCCCTTGTCTGTCCAATGGTTGCTTGCCGGATCGGATGTTTCCATCATGCCAATGAAAGCTCTTTCTGTCCAGGTGTTGTCAAAATTGGCTGCATCGGCATATAAGCCATTGCCGATGTAATTATCAACCACGATGCAATAGTACATTCGGTACAAGCCATTTCTCACCTTGCGAGCACATGGCGCCCAAAATCCATAACGAAAATGCTTGATAGCAGGAAGACCCTCCTTTGCTCTATATTCATTCACCTTGGTTGCTACCCAAGAAGGCTGTCTTCTCATGGTGGAACCTACCCAAGTCCAGTTGATCAAGTCCTTGCTCTTACGGCAGAAGAAATGGCCATGTCCATCCAAACTGTTACCATAAGAGGCATCAGTCTGATACATGTAATAGTAGCCGTCATCAGCCTTCATGACTGTAGGGTCATGCACGTTGGCTAAATTCCAACTGCCACGCTGGTCCCAACCTGCCATTGATGCATAATCATCAATATACGAAGGAGGTGTGTAAGTACTAAGGCGACCTGAAGAAGCTCTTGTTGCCAACTCAGTTTCAACCTCTGCTGCAGGAGCTAGTTGCTGCTCCAAGCTGTCGGTACAACCTGACATGATGCCAAGCAGTATAACAGCTGTCATTAAAACATTCTTTTTCATTGGTTACTTTCGGTTATATGAAATTGTAATTGTTTATTCTCTTGCTAATCCGTAATCAAGCATCGACTTTTCAAAGCTTTCCTTTTTCAGAAAATACGTTTGGTGATGGCAAAATTACGCCAAAAGAGGCTAAGTATGGTGGATTATATGTAGAATTTTAGTGGATTGTCTGATTCTTTTCGGAAAATGACTGTTTTGCACCCCAAAAATAACAGTTTATATTATCAGGGAGTTTTTGTTTTGATTAATAGATAGATGTCATGGAAGTAACGATAACCAAAAAAGCCTCCAGGACAATCATATCCCGAAGGCCATTATTCTATTTCTTCAATACTTTTTTCACATCTGTATGACCATCTGAGTAAGTGGTCTTCACGATGTTCAAACCTGGCTGAAGAGTCAGTACCTCATTACCTTTCAAGGTAAAAATACGAGTAGAGAGTACAGATGCAGCTTCTGTAAAGTCGCAGATGCCTGTAGTCTGTCCATCTGTATCGCCGAAGGAACCAGATCTTGACTTGCTTACACCTGAGCCATAAGACACCTTGAGAGTTGCACCGGCAGCTGCTGTTACATAGTTCTTCACTTCAGAAGCATCATTAGCCTTATAAGTATAGTATTTCGTTGGAACGAAATACTCGTTGTTACCACTCTTGCTCTGCGCATCCGAAGCACCTTCACAACCCTTCAATGTGATATTGTAGTCTTTATAACTGCCACTAGTCTTGCAATCCCAAGGCTTCTTTTGGGTAGCAGCAGTAGCATAAACACTATTCTCCACATAGATGTTGCTCTTGTAACCTGCACCAATGCATTGAACTAGCCACAAGCTAAAGAACATAGCGCTTACCTGTCAATATTATATTAACATTTTGCTGAACATTTCCAGAAAACAGCAAGAAAAAAGCCCCGATACGTCTCGTACCAGGGCTTCGAGCTCTTTAACAATGTATATGAAACAATCATCTTTACTAGAAAGAGATTGCTCTAAAATCCTCTTTAATCTTGCCGACACAAGCTGACAGGCGTTGATAGTTTTTCTCTCCGGCTTTCTTCACACCGCTGATATATTGTCGCATGAGCGATGGGTTGATGCCAGCACGGCGGGCAATATCAGACGCATTGAGATATGAAAAGTAATTGAAGAATGATTGAATATCGTACTTGTAGATAAAATCTACTTCCGGCAAATCATCTTCAAACTCCCTAGCCTCCTCGTAGCAATCAAGCAAATCCTGCTTTGCCTCCTCTACGGTACGTCCCACAGAGTTGAAATGCCCCTTGTTTATCGCATCTTCTGTATGACACCAATACGAACCATCAGATGCTTGTTCTACTGTAACTAAAACCTTTCTTTTCTCCATACATTTATATTTTTAGTAAAAGAGCTCCACAAATAAATCCACACATGGCTCATAGATTGGCAGGGGCTATTCCCCTGCCAAATTTTTAAGCACTTTTATAGCAGTCCCTTTGGCCACCTCCTTGCAGTGCCTAGGCACATAATCGTAAGCGCCAGTTTTGGGATTGATCCATTTGTCGTGCTTTGAACCATGTTGAGACAGGATGCATCCCGCATCTCTCAGTCTCTTCAGTAATTCTGATTGTTTCATTATTTGTAAGAGCTCTTTGTCATTTCGACACTGCAAAGGTAACAAAAAAGCAACTAACCACCAAACATATAGGTAGCATTTTTGTTACATTAACTAAGATTTAACATTTATGCCTACATAATTAATATTCAAAGAAACAAAAAATGACTCATGGTATAGGCATGCTCTCACACCAAAAGAGGCGAGAGTATACCAAATATCTGAAACAAAAGAACTTAAAATACTACATTTCACTCCAATGCTTTGAGAACGTCGTTTCACTCTGGTTGTCCAAATACTCTTGCAAGAACTTAAATGGGAAAGGATAAGTCATCAGCTCATTCCATTGGCCAAAGCCCACAGCCAGCATATTCTTCAACTCCTGAATATCTTCCCATACACGTTCTTGATGATCCTTTTTCAAAATACAGATACGCCTTACATGGGGAACCTTGCCTATCTTGAAGGTAGCACCTGTATTGAAATTATCGGAATTATAACCAGATATGTAAGAGTAGGACTCTGATCCCTCCCCATCAAGACCTTCTTCCTTCCATAAATGAAATCCCATCAGACCGCGCAAGAATTTGTGGTTCGTACCCGCACCCTTTCTCTTAAACACGCAAATTGTTTTGTTATCAGGATCAGTCCCTTCAATAATCTTGCCATAAGTATCATCAATTTGCTTGGCATCCAAGATAGGAATCTCTTCTGTATCAATGATCAGATAAGCATTTCCCTCCTTCTCCATCACATGATAATCATGATTACCTTTCATTTTGAGAAGAGCAGACAAGCCCATTATAGAGGCAACAAAGGTGTCATAATCCTCTCCCAATCCATCATCAAAGCCATAAGGCTCAAATGCCATAGCTTTTCCCTCACACAACTTCAAGGATGCTCCATATACGACCTCCTTTTTTTGTTTAAAAAGCCAGAATTTCCAATTCCCTGCGATGGCTGCCATTTCTGATGGCATACAGCCCTTGACAATGCTATCCTTGACCAGTAGTTCCATCAAGATCCTCTTAGCCTTAGCCTTTGGCACATCATCCTCCTTGCCTCCACCATGATGAATCATGTGCTGGAAGGCAATACCACTCTCATACATACGCTTCACAGACTGCGAATAATGAGTTTCATCACCTATCTCCTCACATAACTTTAACAGCATATCCACCTTACCACCTCGCTTGACAACACTCACAACGTTCCCCATGGTGGCAAGCACACTCGCCTTGAATTGATCAACCTGCTTTTTTGAATCATCCGTGTCAAAAGGATCCTCCACAAGAATGGTCTTTCCCTGAAAGTATTCTTTCAACAGCTTTTCAACATTCTCCTTCGGATGACTCTCAAAGTAATCCAAAACCTGATGGTCGGAAAAATCAACTGTCAGCATACCATCAAAGAGCTTATTCACGTTTTCAATTACCTGGCAGATGACAAACAATCGGCTGTGATTGTACGTATCCTTGTTCCAAGGCCAATAAGGAACAGTGTTGTGAGAAGAAGAGAAGCGCTTCTTCTTGATGTAAACCTGGTCTAAACGATAATCACCTTCATTCAGCTTTTTGAGTATAACCGGCTTCAGATATTCTCCAAGCCATAACTCACCATCCATCTCCTTCCCCACCTGGAAAACACAGTTACTATACGCCTGCAACTGCTTGAAATCCTTAGGATGTGAAAACGAGGTAGTTCTGGCAGCCAGATTCATATACTTATTCACCTCCAACTTCAAGCAAACCAGTTCCTTCAACCTTTTGGATACCCCAAAGTTCTGATCATCACAAACCAGCAACATGCCATTGTTGTACATCATGCCACCCTTGCCCTTCTTTCCGAGGGCATTGATTGCAAGCGACACGATAATGCGCTGCTGCAGGAATTCATCATACCCATGCAGATCATCTGACTTGCAAGCCACATCCTTCTGAATTTTCAGACTTTCCATCACCAGCTTCTCATCGCCCTTCTCCACCAGCACGAAAAATCGCGTATAGCCGTCTCTGCTGCTAAAAGGTTCATACTTTGCATATATACCTACTACCGACAAAGATGGCGTGTCAGAGAGTTGTTCGTAAGAAAGATTCTTGCGCTCACAATCTCTCGTTTCCATCCTGTAAGATACAATGCCATACTTGGCAAAGAACGTCTCTCTGTTCCATGACACCATAAGCCTGTTGGTTGTCACAGGCAACTTCAATATCTCTTCTCTAGAAATATGCTCTATTTTTTTTGCCATATAACTACTTATTAAAAAATTATCTTTCAATTAAACCTTTAATTCGCATGATAGCATCATACTGGACATGTCCATCCTCATCTATCACTCCGCAGATCTCATACCTGTCCATCGACTCGAATGGCATCTTGAGCATGTTCACTGTATAAAGCGGACACCCAAGACGCTTCACCTTCTCCTGACGCTTCTCTGCAGTAGACATGTCACCATCCCTATCCAAATGCTCTATAGTCGGATTCATGTTCTTCACATCAAATGCCACCTTGTAGGAACCATCTGGATTGAGAACCACAAAATCAGCCAACTCATAATCCCGATCCTCCAAATGTGCAAACAGCTCTTCACTGCAATCCACATAACGAAGAACAAGCGCCTTGAACGCTTCCTCACCTATCTCTCCGGCATAATCCGCCATCAGAATCTCCGGGTGTAGGATAAGTCCATCCGAACTCCAGCCGGTAGCATAGCCATTCCGCTCAAAATGCTCATGGATAGCCTTATTTTTCATCAACACATCCAATCTTACAGATGCTGGAGATACAGGATGCTGGCAGAAAGATCCATCCTCATCTCTTTCCCAATTGCCATAACACTTTCTCAGGAAAGGAACCATCATGGCCTGTTCATCAAGCTCCTGCAAGGAAGCCACCACAGGATTACGGATAATGGCCTGCTTGTAGTACTGATTCATGATTTGAGCCCTCTTGACATAATAAGGAATCGACAAATCTTCACTCCCATCCTCTAAATTCTCATATTCCACCTCATAAGGATGTGGAGTGAAGAGTAAAGCCTTCTCCCTCATCTTGCGCAATTTGCATTGAGCAGCCTGGGAATCATTATGCAGTTTGACCTCTTCAGCAGAAACATGACTATCACCGCCGATCTCAGTATGCCCCTGAATATAACTGCTCAAAGCCTTGAATTCCTTGGTGTGTGACTTGTCACCCAAATCACCCATAAAGAATTCCGTCATCCTCTCATCATACAGAACGTAGGTAGAAAGCGGCTTATTCCTGGTCCTACATATTCTTCCCACAGCCTGCTCAATCATCGTCTGCGCCCAGGCAGCCTTGTCCATGGCTACAGCATCCTCCTTGAAACGGATAGACTTCTTGGAAATCGCCTCTTCCAGCCAGTGCCCCACCTGATTCTGAGTCAGCCAACTTCTCTCGTTGAGCATCATGAGCGACATCATAATCCGGTAGAGACCAGCATCAAAAGCCTGCTCCTGGCTATCATCATTGAAAGAGAGATAAGAGGTGGGACTCTGGAGATATACAGCATCCCAGTTCTTCCTCAACAGCATCTTCACAGAACATCTGCTTATATTTCTCAGGTAGGGTCATGTGTTCCTTGCGGCTGTCCTTGAACATATAATGCTCCAGTGGCACTACCTCTACCTGATGACGGCTAGGATACGTAGCTTCAACAAGCTCCTCAAACTTCCTGCTATCCTCTCTGTCCAAAAGATGAACTTTCCTGCCCAAAGCCGACATCAGATACTCTATATCAAAGTTACTGATCACAGATTCACTTGAAGCCGTAGCAGAACAGAGTACCACAGCCACCTTGTCAGAAACCACCAGATCATACAGTATTTTCTCAGGCGTGGAGCTAATCTCCCTGCAAGAGAGCCTTACCCGGTGAAGACTGTCTCTTTCATCAAGCTCCTCCTGATATAACCGGCAACCATGCATATAGAAGGAATCGTCCTGAACCTTATATTTCTTGCCATCTACCTTAATGGTCAGATTCTTGCGGTTGGTGTAGTAATCCAGAAGTTGCTGCTCAAAGAACTTCTCTGAAACCACCTCAAAACGAGCCAGGAACGAATGGATTTCACCTTCCACCGTAGGCCACCCCAAGTATTGTTCCCTGTCATCGGTCTCATTTTTGAAAGCATCCTGCCTCTTCAGGAAAGCCTCTCTGACGCAACCACTCAGGAACTTCTTCACCGCCACAGTATTGCTTTCCGAGAGCTTGAGAAACTTATCCAAGGAAATCACCATGTCATACTTCCCAGACAGTTCTTCCTCATTCTCAGCATGAGCCAATATGAAATTCTTCTCACCAGCCCGATAGCAAATGAAGGACCGAGCGTGTTCCTCTCCACCACAAATCTCCAACTTAAAGGTAGGACCGGCAAAGAACACACCACGTCGATAACTGCTGTAATCCTTCGTATCTGCCAGAAAGATGTTCTTGTAAGGCTGTATATCCCCCATCTTCCGCTTCCAATTATCCTGACAAATTTTCTGAGCCTTCTCCAAACTTTCCTTCAAAAGAGTCCCATCATATCTCTCTGTAAGGGTATCCTTGGCCGACAATAAGCCCAAATACTGCAAATAGCCGTGATATCCCTTGCCATATTTGTTGAAGCCTGCAGACTTTCTGCAAGCCTGACCAATGATGACATCACGCATGGCTACTGCTGCCTGATCAGACTCATCAAACAGGATTAAGGTCTTCTTGTCACAGAAATCCCTGATACTGACACTTTCCGACAAAATAGGATCAATACCAAGCATCGCCTTATGAACGGTCATCAGAAATACCTTCCTGCTGGCGTAGTTAACCTGCGGATAGACACTCTCCAATGAAGGAAAACGGCTCAGTATAGTCTTCACACCCACTTTCTTCACTTCTCCAGTAATAAGCAAATGCTTCTTGTAGTTGGCAAAGAAATCCCTGACAGCATATCTCAGCCGGCTCTCTTCTGCCTGTATCTGCTCTAGCAGAGAAGCATTCTCAGAATCATCTTGTAGTATGGCCACCAAAGCATTTATGCACTTAGCCAACTTCTCAACCTGCGCCAATCTGTTTTCCAACACAGCCACAGAAACCTTCTTCTTCCGCTGCTGATCTATCTGATATCCCATTTCGTCCAGCAATTCCTGAAGACTTCCGGACCTTACTGCCTTCAAGATAACCTCCGTGTTGTTCTCTATTACAAGCTTCTCACTCAGCTTAAGACAACCAGGCTGATCGATAAACTTCTCAATCTCGCGATTCATACCCTCTATGAGCTTGTTCTGAACACACAGAATGATGATGCACTCAAAATGCTTGGGATAATATTCACAGGTGAGTTTACCAATGGTATATGACTTGCCACCACCAGTTGCCAAGTCACAGATGTAAAGCCCAGGATGAACATACTGCTTGAATATCTCCTCCACATGGGCACTCAGTTCTTGCTTTTTATCTTTCATACAAAATATTTTTAAATCGTCCACAAAATTACGAGCTTTCTGTGCAGTGTATCTGCACAGAAACAAAAAAAGCCACCAGATGACTCTGATGGCTACCGATTTGAGATATAAACTACCTATCCTAACTTACTCATTACTATGCTTGCGAGAGAAGTATGGAAGGCTATCTGAAGCCTTGAATACCACCTTGTCACGAGCTGCAATGGTAATCTTCTCGCCTGTTGCAGGATTAACACCCTGGCGTTCCGCTACATGCTTGATGGAGAAACGGCCGAAATCAGGGATGGAAATCTCTCCATCTCCCTCCACGATGTTATCAGCCATCACACCCATCAGAGCGTTAAAGAACTTGGAGGCATCAGTCTTTGTGATGCCAGCCTTCTCAGCAAATGCTGCTACAATCTGTGTCTTATTCATTATTCTTACTTTTAAAAAATGGTGTGCAAAGATTGTATCAATTTTGCCTGTATCTTTTTCTTGCCGTAATAACCAAGGAATAATCTAAAAGTTACCCAAATATTTTATCTCCGAAGCGGGAGATTAATTTCTGTTTAAAATCGTTTGGGAAATTGCAATCCCTAAACGCATCTTTATCAATGCTGACAACACCATCTGGAATAACAATACTCTTTAAAGATTCACAACCGATGAATGCCCCTTCTCCAATACTAGTTACACCATCAGGAATAACAACGCTACTCAAAGAAGTGCAACTCAGAAATGCACCCACAGCAATATGAGTTACACTATTAGAAATAACTAGGCTCTTCAAAGATCTACAACCACTAAATGCATAATCCCCAATGCTGGTAACACTGTCAGGAATGACGAGACTCTCCAAAGATTCAGCCATATTAAATGCCCAATCCCCTATGCTAGTTAGACTCTTTGAAAGAACGAGACTATTCAAAGAAAAGCAATATTCAAACGCTCTATTTCCTATACAAGTCACACTGTCCGGAATAACAATACTCTTCAAAGATGAGCAACCACTAAATGCACCACTCCCAATGCTAGTTACGCCGTCAGGAATTACAATACTCTTCAAGGATTTGCAACCACTAAATGCCATTTTCTTAATACTGGTGACGCCACCAGGAATGACAAGGCTCTCCAAAGATTCGCAAGTACAAAATGCACCATCCCCTATGCTGGTTACACCATCAGGAATAACAAGACTCTTCAAAGATGAGCAAAAACAAAATGCCAATGTATCTATGCTTGTCACACTGTCAGGAATGACAAGACTCTTCAAAGAACGACAATGCTGGAATACACAAAATCCAATGCTAGTAATACTATTTGGAAGAACAATATTCTTCAATGATTCGCAGTGACTAAATGCACCATCTCCTATACTGACAACACTATCTGGAATGACGAGGCTCGTCAAAGATTCGCAACCGGAAAATGCATCTCCCCCAATGCTGGTAACATAGTCCGGAATGACATATGATGTAATGTCTTTGTCTCTAAACGAGATAATTGTACTTTTGTCTTTGTTAAACAACACACCATCTTCAAAGATAAAATTCGGAGACAAACATTTCGCTTCTCCATTCCACTTGCAAAAGAGATTACCATTAATACTGACAACACTTTCCGGAAGAACGAGATTCTTCAACGAACCACAATAGGCAAATGCACCATTTCCAATGCTGGTAACACCGTCTGGAAGAACAATACTCTTCAAAGAAGAGCAAAAGGAAAATGCACTTTCCCCAATGCTAGTAACACTATTAGGAATAACAAGGCTACGCAAAGATTTACAGTCTTCAAATGCCCTGTCACAAATAATCTTTATCCCCTCTTTTATGGAATAAGTACCCTTAAGCTTTTGTAGAACTTTCAATAGTTTTCTTCCATCTTTGCTGCATTTCACGCTAAATTCATCTGTAATGGCCTCATTTAACTCTGCTTTCGTTGCTTCTGTTGACATATCCTCTACTTTCAACTGAGAAGCACCCAGAGAATCACCATCCACCCAATCCATCAACTCTACCGGATATTTCTCCTCTTTACCTTGACTCAGAACCAGGAGTTCCTTCTCCAGAAACTTCACAGAACGACTGTTGGAAGACGCATCAGCACATCCTTTCTGAGCTTTCGTAAAACACTTGAGAGCATAACATTTCCCGGTAGTCTTGTCCTGCATCTTGAATACCACGGAAGAATCACCACTGATGTGATAGGGTTCACCTTGACCATCTAATACGACAGAAAGGTGAGTCAACTTGTCAAGATTATTACCGGCATCTTGAATAGCCTTCATATATTCTAATAGGGTTGGATACTGCATAGCTTTTACAATTAATAATTCGTTTCATATAGCCGTATGAATATACGGCATGGCAAAAGTACACATTAAATTTCAAACCAACAAAAGAAACAGCAGAAAACTTATAGAATAGTGCCCAAAAACAAGTTTTTTGCCTTTTTCCTAAATTGGCACTATCATAAATAATAAGGTGGAATACGAAAAGTACTCCACCTCATAAAAAAAGTATATTTCCGAACTATTGTTAACTGTCTTTTCTAAATGAAGTTTTCTTGTATTGGATGAGATATTTTTTCTGTACCAGATCCTCGTAAAGCATACTTGTGAGTTTCAAATTTATATCTCCACATGACAAGTCCAAAATCCAACCCTTTTTTCTTAGCTTGTAATTTAAGATGATGAACTATATCATTTACTCCTATTCCCTTAGAACTTGTATTCATAATGTCTTTCCAGACATTAGGAGCAATTAGAATATCTTCTGCAAACTTGTTAGCTTCTTCTTCCTTTTGGTCTGTAGAATATGCTCCATCTGAAATATAAGCAACATTTGTATTGGGCTTAAGATGTAACTCTATATGTCCTAACTCATGAATGATATTGAATATCAACTTGCAAATATCATTGTAACGATGAGTTGTAACGATAGCCGGATAACCATCTACCCAAGAAGAATAGGCATCTATTGGAGCTTTTTCGAGTTTAGACACAAAAGAGTAAGAGATACCATATTTAAATAATATCTCTTTTGTTTGTTCTTCTGTAATCCTATTGTTATGTGCTGCAGAAGCTATTTCCATAGCAGCCTTACGGGCATTACCCATCTCATACCCATGAGTAGGTCTGTTATGCTTAGCTGACACGTAAGCCAGAACTTGCCATGTCCTAAGATTTTTCTCGTCAGTCTCTACCTTTGTACTCTTTTTGAAATTACCATTGTAAGCAGACTGGAAAGTTGGAATCTGAGATGGCTCCATTCCAAATATTTGTCTCAATGCATCCAATTTCTCTTGAACAAACAAAGAAGATCTAATCTTCAGTTTAGCATACAGTTCTTTCATGTTCAAAAGACTGGACAACATGTATTCTTGATCAATAGAAGCCAGCTCTTTTTCATTACGAAGTTCTATAGCAACTACATCCTTATCGTATTCAGCTTGCAGATTAAGCCAAAAAGATGATTTTATACCTAAAGCCTTTTCTAACTTGACAGCTAGAGCAGAAGTGATAGTTTCTTTTTCCCTTAACATTCTGCTAACGTTGGAGGCTTGCATTCCCAAGCGTTCTGCCAATTCTTTTTGTGACATTCCTCTTTCCTTGATTTCATCCTTAATGATTTCTGTAGGATGAGTAGCCATGGAAGGAACTTGGTTGTCAATTCTACTTGTCTCCATAATGTTCGCTTATTGTAATTAATTTAATGACTATACCTTCCTCATGTTCTGTGAACAAAAGGCGATATTTAGGCTTGTATCCTATTCTGACACTACTGTAACCAAGCAAATCTCCAACAAGAGGTTCGTAATGCAAAGAACCAATGTCTTTCAATTCGGAAACATTGTCCACCATTTTCATTTTCTTTAAAACCTTAGCTAAGTCGGTTTTAAAAGATGCATTACTACTCAATTTCTTGTAAAGACGATTAGTTGTGCAGCGACCTCTTAAGATTAAGTCTGACAATTCAATATCTTCACACTCTATTTTCAACATAAAATGCTCATTTTGGGTACAAAGATAAGTAAAAAATATCAAATATGATAATTTTTAGGGATAAAAATACTTATTATTCCTTATTTTTGAACACTTTATACATTTTTTTGCTGATTTCCATAACTCTTTTGCCTAACAACGGGTACTATGCTAAAAGCCACATTGTGCAAGCAATGAATTTAAAACAAGATGATTCTAGGCTCCCAAAAACCTCCTAAACTAACTTAAAGTGCAGGAAAAAGTTAAATAATCGTTGCTACGCAAATAGATTGCGGAGTTATTTGCTATCTTTGCAACCGAATTTAAAAAGAATAGCTTATGCCAGCAAACAAGAATGCCCTGATAAGGTACAAGACAATAGATAATTGCCTGAGAAACAAGTATCGCCGATGGACTATCGACAACCTGGTGGATGCTTGCAGCGATGCTCTCTATGACATGGAAGGCATCACGAAAGGTGTGTCTTTGAGAACCGTACAGGCTGACCTGCAGATTATGCGTAGTGACAAGCTGGGCTACAATGCCCCTATAGAGGTGTATGATGGCAAATACTACCGCTATGCAGACCCCCACTATTCCATCTTCGACATGCCTCTGTCTGAAAACGACTATGAGATCATGAAAGAAGCCGTAGAAATGCTCAAGCAGCTGGAGGACTTTGACCACTTCTCGGAAATGGCAGACATCTATTATGAAGAGCCTTTCCATTTCGAAGAAGGCGACAATTGAAGACAAGAATTAAAAAGAAGAAAGAAATGAAAGAACAGAATAATAATCAACCAGAGCAGAACGCCATCCGGGAAAGAATCTGCAAACACCTTCGGGAAATCGAGGAGCAACACCGCATCAAGATACTGTATGCCGTAGAATCCGGCAGCAGGGCATGGGGCTTCTCAGCTCCTGACAGCGATTGGGATGTACGCTTCATCTATGTCCATGAACCAGAGTGGTACTTCCATATCGAAGAGCAAAAGGATACCATCGAGCAGATGTTCCCTGATGAAACAGACATGTCCGGCTGGGATCTGAAGAAAGCCCTGCGCCTCTTCAAAAGTTCCAACCCTTCACTCTTTGAATGGCTCCACTCTCCTATCATCTACCAAATGGACGAAACGTTCATCAACGAGATCCGCCAAATGGAAACCCAATATTTCCTTAAGGAGAAAGCCATGTTCCACTACAACCATATCTACAAGAAGCATAATGACAGATACATCAAGGACTATGGACTGCCATTGAAGAGATTCCTCTACTACCTCAGAGGTATCCTTGTTTGTAAATGGTTATCTGACAAAGGCACCATCCCTCCTGTAAGATTCACAGAACTGGTGAATGCCACTGTAGAGGATACTGACATGAAAGCAAAGATCGCTCACCTGCTGGAACTCAAAAAGAGAAGCAACGAACATAACCTGGAACCAGTAGATGAGCAGCTCTTCGCTTGGGCACAGGAATGGGCAGAGTTCTACAACCAAAAGGTTGAGCTACTTCACCCTGAGAAAAAGACCAGTCATGATGACAAGCTCAACATGCTGATGTACGATACAGTAAACAGAATGGCAACGGCGATATCCAACGCCACATCTGTACTGCTGCTCAAATTGTAAAATGCAAAAAGGCTCAAAGCCACATTCCTGAAGGTAAACAGAAATGTGGTTTTGAGCCTTCTTGTTAACCTGAAACCTAAAAGCAACCAGATCTGAACAACAGGTAAATTGGAATACCTGAATTATTGAGCAATGAAAGGCTGCTAAGACAGATGTCTGTTGCCGTTAAAGCGTTGCATTGCATTACCAAATTCCTTGATGGATAATGCAAAGAACAGAAATACAGCTACTATTGACGCTAAAAAACACCAATTTTCATAATCTTTTATAATAATTCTATTTGTAGGTAATGAGTCTCTGCCCGGTCTCCCATCCACCTT
>ULIX01012014.1_pt1 | contig 16953 bp, 15 predicted proteins | sample 1950721 | NCBI WGS metagenome assembly ULIX01 (sample SAMEA4835459, study PRJEB28245) | human gut metagenome | biome: gut microbiome; material: fecal sample | place: Denmark | collected 2008
TATACTCAAATTTTAACGAACTATTGATAAATGGATGTTAAACTACTGCAAGCATTAAAAGCTTGAGAACCTATCGCAGTAACACTGGAAGGGATGGTCAAGCTAATCAATCCATAGCAGCAGAAAAAAGCACCTCCGCCTATCGAAGTAACACCGGAAGGGATGGTAAAGTTAGTCAACCCTCTGCAATTCAGAAAAGCATGCTCGCCTATCTCAGTAACACTGGAAGGGAGGGTCAAGCTTGTCAATCCAATGCAATTAAACAAAGCATAACAGCCTATCTTAGTAACACTGGAAGGGAGGGTCAAGCTTGTCAATCCACTGCAACCATTAAAAACATAATTGCCCAACTTATCATTAGAGGTATAAATGAAGCCATCATCGCGGTCCGAATAATAAGCAGATCCACCTTCTACAATTTTAGCATCAGACAAGTCTAATATAGATAGTTTTCCGTCGGTTTCTTTCCCATTAACATCACAACCAGCCATCTCACGGATAAATTTCAAATCCGTGCCATTAATTTTACCAACAATCTTCAGATTGGTAATCAGATTCTTCTCGTTTGCACTAATCTTATCAGGTAAAGTACCAGCCTCATCCAGCGTGAGTGTTATTTGTTTGGTAATCAACTCACCATCTGCAGCATGGATAGCCAAGTTCCCAAGCAACATAAATATCACTGTTAAAAACAGACTTTTAAAAGTAAATGTTCTCATATTCATTTTAGTTATTTTATTCCGCAGCACTATAGTTTATTATACTTTTGATATCCTGAGCAACAAAAGCGGCCCAGGGTCTTGCCATGTCGAAAAATTCAACGTATCTTCGTGTCGCAAAAAGAAACAAAAAATCCAACGATAGACATGGCAAAGTTACAAATAAAATCTGAGAAACCACTTCTTTTGGAGGATTTTTTTCGGGTCGTGGAGCAATTTTGACTCCACATGGCCTTTCTGTAATCGGCTCAAGACTCGGTGTAAGGTGTAGATTGTTCGGTTATGAAGATGTCACTATTCAAGTTTCACTAACTTCACTTAACTTCCCCACATGCGAAAGTTTAATTATTTACTGAACTTTCGCATGTGGGGAAGTTATAAAAGTTAAGGGAAGTTATCACTCCTTTCAGTCGTTCGGGAAGTTAAGAGACAATAGTCTTCTTTCATAAAACGTAGGACATTTGTCCCTTCACTTCCCTCTAACTTCTTTAAATTCACTTAAATTCCCACTTGCGAAACTTGAGTTTTTTAATTCAACTTTTCCGATATGGGCACTCCTTCCACCCCAAGCTTATTACCCTACAAAGTTACACAATTATTTTGGTTTTCGGAAAGCCTCCCCTCCCACTTGCTTAAGAGAAAATAAGCGAAAGTTGTTGTGGCTTCCTGGTTGCCTGACTCTCTCTTGCAGATATTGTGTTTTGGGTCAAATAAGAAATACAATCATTGATAAGCTTGATATCTTTCTTCTCGTATCCTTCTTCCAAGATGGCAGCTTGCTCATGACTGAGACCCTTTATATCGGGTATTCTCAGCTTACGAAGGTTCTGGCTTTGCCATCTTGCATATCCACCATTCATGTTGTTGGAAATTCGCTGTATTTGTTTTCTTACGAAATCGGACATGAGGATGGAGCATAGAATCTTCAACTGATGAATATCCTCTCCTGTGATATAGTAAATATTATGGAGAGGATAGAACCGTCCTTCGTCAATGAACAGCAATGAGTTGCCCGAGATGTCCGGCAAGAGAATCTTTGGAGCTTTCTGCAAATCTGTCCTTATCTTGTCTATGGTCCGATACCAATTTGTAGGAATCTTCTTTGCTATATGTCTGTTTGATAATATCTCTTTCTTGCTTTCTAAATATTGCTGAGTCTTAGGATAGCATGCCAAGTCCACCAAGTTTCCATTTTCATCAAATGGATTGAGCAGGTATTCTCCATTCCAACTCAGTTTGTCACCCGTCAGATTGCGGGCATTGATGGCAGGCAAGAGCCTGCTTTCTTCTATCACGCCCTTTAGTGTTGTAGATATATAAATACTGTCTGCACCTGTTGCCACTCCTATTCCTATGTGAAAATTTTGTTCCTCTATGGTTAAAAGTGAACCAAAGTTGGATATTTCACAAAACATTTCGCTCCAGTCATTCGTGGTGCTCATGTTCCTTATAGTCCATTTTTTCCATTCCAATTGTTCTATATCTGTAACCTCCATATAATGATATGTGGCTGAAGGAACTTCATTTGAAATGACAGTAATAGCAGGATAAGCTAATACTTTTTCCTGAAAAGCATTTGATCTTTCCAGGTCTGCTATATATCGTAAACGATAATTGTAAGCTATATATCCTCTAAGATTTTTACCATATTCGTTTTTGAGCCAACGATTGGCGCAAATAAAACCATGAGTTCCTCCAGGTTTGAGAAGTTTGAGAGTTTTCTCGAAAAACAGAACGTATAGGTCTGCTCTGTAATAAAAAGTAGCAAACATCTTTTTATAAACAGATCTGACATTAGCAGGGATTTTCTCATATCTGATATAGGGTGGATTTCCTACGATGAAATCAAACTTCTCTTGAATCTCATCCATCAAAAAATCTGCAGTATGAAATTGCGGGTATGCACAACCAGGGAAAGTCTGGTCTATTCTTTCATGACAACATTTTATTTTTTCGGAATCGATGTCGTAACATACGATGTTTCTTTCTACCACAGAGTATGGGTCGAAGCCATAAAAACGAGAAGATACAAGAATTCTATGGATAATTTCTATCACAAAGACACCATCTCCACACGAAGGTTCCAGAATGTTGCACTTTGATAAGTTTTTGTCGGGCGTGTATCCTATGAGGTCTAAAATATAGCACGCAATCTTAGGGGATGTAAAAACATCTCCTTCCTGTTTGCCATTTTTGCGTATATCGTAAAACTTATTATTATTCAAACTCATGCGCATGTCCAATTATATAGCCGTATAGGGAATTGAGAAAAGATGTAAATGATATGCTGCCTTCTACATCCCCGAAGTCTTCTTTATCGTTTGTCCACAAGAGTGCTGTGGATGTATAATGTCGCTCTTGTATCAGTTTCTGACAGAGAATCTTATAGCGTTCCAAATATGAAGTACCGTGGAATTCTTCTCTTACAGGAAAATGATTCTCGTAATTCTTTACGGATACAGTAGATTTCTCATCTTTACCAACAATCATCAGGTAACCTAACCAAGGAGCCTCTTGATGAGGGAACTGGTCTTTCCTGAAAGCTGTCCAAAAGTCAACGGCGGAGCCGAGTGCTTCTTCCGTTCTGTTGTTGAAATTATTGCCATACGAACCTATTTGTGATTTTAATTCAATGGCGACAAGGAGCTTACGGGATGGCGTGAGAATAACAAAATCCCAGTCTTTAGATGAACGGAAATAGCCTGGAAGATAGTTGTTCTTTGTAAAAATACAATTTCTTTTTACACCAGCTGACAATGCGAGTTTTTTCAGTATGACAATGAATCCATCTAATTGTTTACCTCCAGTAACAGCACCTCTGTTCGACTTGTCCGTACTATGGGCAAGTTGATTCTTCTTGGTCTGCCAAAACAGGTGGATGGCATTCTTTATTTCGTTCTCATATTTATAGCTCATAATTTTCTATATATTTTGATATTAATGTCCCCATATTACAAATAATGGACGAAACAGTTCTCTATTAAAAAGCATCTTTGCAATCGGTAAACAACAATGGAAACTACTATTTTAAGAGTGACTGTATTAATGCAAAATTAAGCATTTTTTCTGAGTTATCCTACATATTAAGTGTTAAAAGTTTATTGGGAACCATTTTTTAAAACATAACCCATCCGCTGACACTGACACTGACAGTCCAAAATTCCGCAACCCTACTATTGAGGGAAAAAGGGTGAAAGAGAAAGTTTATATTTATATTATATAAATATAAAAATATATTATTAACATTTCTTTACTTTTCTACTCCTTCACAGGAGGAAAGAAGAGGGGTGCGGAAAATCGGACTGTCAGTGTCAGCGAAGCGTCACATAAAAAGCGAGGTCGTGAGAAACTATGACTTCGGGAGAAGAAAACTAAATTTATGCGCGCCGAAAGCTATGGATTTCCGTAGGGTAAACTTACTGAACGCATTTTTGCTGAAAATCGCCAGTTTACGCATACCGAAATTTGGCGGCTTCAAAAAATAGTCGTAACTTTGCACACAGATAAATGATTAAAGGAGTTAAGAAGTTAAGACAACAGTCTTATTGCTTGAAATCAAACATTAAAACATTGCCCACAAAGGCATTTGTCTTAACTCCTCAGCGACCGCAGGGAGCGATAACTCCTTAACTCCCTTAACTCCCTCTTAAATAACCATTAACCATTAAAACACATTACAACTATGGCAAACAACACAAAAGGAACATTGAAGTATCGTAAGGTAAAGCGCACTCCACCCTTAGGTGAAAACGCTGGTAAGGAAAAGTGGTACGCCACGGTGGTAACCGACCGAGAGTTGTCGTTCGAAGACTTCGTCAACCACATCTCCGACCACGGCTCGCCCTACTCTCGTGGCTGTATCAACGGTGTGCTCACCGATGCACTCGACTGCCTGCAGGAGCTCATCCTCGACGGCAAGAGCGTACGCCTCGGCGACCTGGGACTCTTCTCCATCGGCATGGCTTCGAAGGCCGAAGAAACTGCCAAGGACGTGAGCGCTCAGAGCATCAAGAAGGTGCACCTCATCGTGCGCAACACCCGCACCTGGAGCAACTCGGAGCTCAGCAAGAAGTGCAAGCTCAAGGAGTACGACGCCTTCGGCACTGACGGCACTCAGACCGACTCGCCCGGCTCTGGCGACAACGGAGGCGCAGACGGCTCCGGCACCACTGGCGGCACCACCCCCGGAGGCACTGGCAATCCAGGAGGCACTGGCAATCCAGGAGGCTCTGAAAGCACCGGAGGCGGCGACGGAGAATAGGCATCCTGACTCCTGAGCAACGCCAAGGGGAGTTGCCCGAGAACTCCCCTATCGAGAATCATTCACCGAAACACAGAACCCTTAAACATCTATCACTATGAAAAAGGACACTTGGAAAACCCTCATTCAGATCGCCATCAGCATCTTGACTGCTATTGCCACCACGCTCGGCATCACCAGCTGCACCCTGGCGTAGGCCTTCCGCCACGCCTGACTGGCATCTCTGAACGCCCCTCTCATCCTCTCTTCGCCCAAAGCCCGCGAGCCCCTCACAGCAGGGAGCCGCGGGCTTTTCGCTTTGGCATGCTGAAAAAAGAGGAAAACATTTGGCGGTTTGAGGGATTCCTTGTATTTTTGCAATGGTTTATCAAAAAAGAAAATAAGGCTTATGTGCAAATATGAAGAAATAGAAGGCTGGCGTCTGTCGAACGGAAAGACCATCAGGGAGATCAACAATGCCGTGCACGATGAGGTGGAACGCATCTACTTAGAGGCGTGGTCGAAAGGCATCTCCGTGCCATATTTCGAGGGCGGCAAGACCTTTCTTGCCAATCCCGACGGAAGCGACGATGAAGTAAATTTTGATATCAGAACAAGACAATACACCATCATCCGACAAGTTGCTGCACCAGGAAAAGGAAAAATGTCCTACTTGCTGCAAGCATAGTTCCGTATGCATTTATACAGATAATAAATATTATTACCATGATTAGAAGACCGGAGTTAAGACAATAGCCTTATTGCTTGTAATCAAGTCCACAAAGCTGTTGTCTTAACTCTCTCACTCCGTCACTCCTCAGAGCATCATGGGAACTGTGGATAGTCGTCGAAGCGGGGCTTGCGCTTCTCGAGGAAGGCCTTGCCGCCCTCCTGCGCCTCGTCCATGGTGTAATAGAGCATGGTGGCATCGCCAGCCAGCTCCTGGATGCCCGCCTGTCCGTCGAGCTCGGCATTGAGTCCGGCCTTGATCATACGCAGTGCCAAGGGCGAGCGTTCCATCATGATCTCGGCCCACTCCACGCAGGTGTCCTCCAGCTCGGCGAGGGGCACCACCTTGTTGACCATGCCCATCTCCTCGGCCTCACGGGCGCTGTACTGGCGGCACAGGAACCATATCTCGCGAGCCTTCTTCTGTCCCACCATGCGTGCCAGGTAAGAGGCACCGAAGCCAGCGTCGAAGCTTCCCACCTTGGGACCCGTCTGTCCGAAGATGGCATTCTCGGAGGCGATGGTGAGGTCGCACATCACGTGGAGCACATGGCCGCCACCGATGGCATAGCCGTTCACCATGGCGATGACGGGCTTGGGCAGACGGCGTATCTGCATCTGCACGTCGAGCACATTGAGGCGTGGCACTCCGTCGGTTCCCACGTATCCTCCGCGCCCCTTGACGTGCATGTCGCCTCCGGCACAGAAGGCCTTGTCGCCGGCACCGGTGAGGATGACTACTCGTATGTTCTGACTCTCACGGCAATAGCTGAAGGCCTGCGACATCTCCCATGTGGTGAGGGGTGTGAAGGCATTGCGATAACGCTCTCGGTTGATGGTTATCTTGGCTATGTGATGATACTCTTCGAAGATGATTTCCTTGAAATCAAATCCTTCTATTTTTTTCCATTCTCTCATATTTTTATGTCAAATTTATTTGGTATTTTATTAATGCTGAACGATTAGTTGTATCTAATAATGGGGACTTTCAATTAAGTATGCACAAAATTACTAATAATCATCAAAACAAAAGAACCAAATCTTGTTTTTCAGAAGTAGTTTAAGCTTATTTATCACAATAGCTCTTTTCGGGGCACCCTACAGCCATGAGCTTTTACTCCTTTCGAGTGTAACAAAATCGGCATAAATTGGCAAAAAAATAAAAAAAACATATCAAGGAGCAAGTTTTATCAAAAATTATGCTTATCTTTGCCTTGTGTTAGATAATCCTTGTCGAAGTAATGGCAGACGATAAGACAAACGATTCTTCCGGCACACGATTTTTTGGCATCCTTGACTGGGCTGAGTCCTCAGAATTAGCACTTCAAAAACACGTCAGTAAGTTGAGGCAACGATGTCTGTGTTCCAATACAGGGGCGCGGAAAGGTAGATTGTTGTCTGACGTGGGCTGTGCTAAGCCTTGAGGTTCAATCACCTCCACGCCCTTTTTTAACAAGAAGGGTAAGAGTTATGAAGCCTGACAAACAATTTATCATCATTGACCACAACATTGAAAAAATCAAAGAATTCATCAATGAAATTATCATTGAACCTAAGCATTTATTGAGCAAATGGGCAAAGATTACCAATCAAACACCAGCTGCCAAGATTGGCTACATCGGCCAGCATCTCGCCTCTTTGATTACAGGAGTCCCCGGCACAGGAAGCGGTGCCAGGGGAAACGACCTAACTGACAGGTCGGAAGTGAAATCCTGCAACAAGGTAGACCAAGTGGACAAATGTAACAATTGCGGAGCAAGAGTGCTTCGCCTTGAGGACAAGTGCCCTGACTGTGGCAGCGCAGACATCAAACGCAAAGACGACAGCAAGTGGCTCTTTTCCGTAAGGGATGAGCAAGAGCTTAAACAATATAAGAATCTCGACAGGATCGTATTACTATTGATGGATTATCCTAACTTTGCCTCTGGAGATTTCAAGGACATTAGAATCTGTGCTTTTGAGATATATCCCAAGGAAGAAAGAATGCAAGCATTCAAAGAATTGATATCAAACCATTATTACAATATCTTTTTGCCCAAGCAAGAGAAAAACAAGAAAACAAACCCGATGAATTTTCATCCGTGGTCTTTCCAATTTTACAAGTGCAATCCTATAAAAACGTTCGAATGCATCATCAAGGATATTGATACCTGCCCCAACATCGCCATCAATTCATATATCGCCCCATCATGTGAGAGGGACAATTCTCTGAAACCACTTCCAATGCCTTCGACTTTGCTAAAGAAAGAAGAATGGAAAGAAATAATCAAGAAGGCCAATTATGCCGAAGAAATACAACCGCTGATAGACAACGGGTTCTTGAAAGAAAAGGGGCTTGGCAAACTAACAAAATGCCAATTTGCCAAGCTTCCAATAAAAGACAAGGCAGCAGCACTCCCATTCTTAGACCAGAACCTTAGGGATATGGTGCCATTGCGCCCTATCGTATCTGCCCTGCAAAAAAAGCATTACCAAAGAGGTTAGAAGACCTTTCATCATGTTCCTCTTTGATTCTTTGCAAGCCAATCTTGTAATATTCTTCATCCAACTCAATCCCTATATAATGGCGGTTGAGCTGGATACAACTCACCAAAGTAGATCCTGACCCAGAAAAGGGGTCTAAGACCACATCGCCGGGATTGCTGCTGGCCTCTACGAGACGGCGTATGAGTTTTAGCGGTTTTTGGGTTGGATGAAGATGCTTCTCTTTATAAAAATCAATATCCGTCCATACATCCGTATATCCCATTTGTGGGTTAAAGGTCTGCGCTACCTTGCCATAAGGGCAATCAAAGCCTAAAATCGCAGACAATCGCTCCCAGAGTTCTTTTGTGGGGAATTGCTCGCACACGTTCTTGCCCGTATATATGCTCCACATGCCGCCTCCATTCGACTTGACTCCAAGAGCTTCATTGATTTGCTTGGCCGTCAATTCCAAGGCCGCCTGGCGGTTTTTCAAGAAAGGTTTGACAAACTTCTTGTTGTCTTTCACAATAAACAAAATACTTTCTGTGACATTAGGGAATATTTTGTATTTCTTTGTAGCTCTACCACTGACCGAACGCATACCTTTGTCTATAACTATCTGCTGCCTTAATTCCAGCCCCATCTCATTAAAATATGGAACAAGCAATGCCAAAGTTCTGAAGTAACCAAAGCAATAGAAAGTGCCACCTATACGCAGGATGCGAGCCACTTCCTTTATCCATTTCAGCGACCATTCTACGTAATCTTGTTCCGTTTTCCATTGATAATCCCATTTTTCACCTACTACTTTCCAGTACGGAGGGTCAGCAATAACAAGGTCAATTGAATTATCTTCCATTTCCTTCATTGCTGATATGCAGTCGCCATTTATGCTTACGTCAATTCTCATATGTACTATTTATTTAATAAATATTTTGTTCGACCTAATTTCCGCAACACTATAATTTAATATTTTATAAGCACCTGAGCAATAAAAAGTAGCTCATGATTGTTGCCATATCAGAAATTTCACTTATCTTAGTGCCGCAAAAATAACAAATCAAAATCTGAATGACATGGCAAAAGTACAAATAAAATCTGAGAAACTCACTCCTTTTGGAGGAATCTTTTCGATTGGGGACAATTTGCTGCCCTTTTAACTCTAACTATAGACTCCACCTTGAAATTGAGATGCACATTGTTGGATTATCAATATAGTAAGATTCTACGCTCTCTGATATTTATTTTTTGCGAGGCGCAAGTCCAATAAAGTGACGCTAAACATCAAACATTGAACATCCCCTCCACGGCCTCGTTGTCGGCATCGATGTCGGTGAACACCTCCATGAGCATGGGGCGGTCGGACTCGGTATGGATGAGCCAGTCGATGCCCTCACGCAACGACGCCATGTCGTCGGCATTCTGATAAGCCACTCCGTGAGCCTGACAGAGGTGACAGGCAGAGGTGACGTGCTCTGCCATCACCAAGCGCTCGCGGGCGGCACTCTCCTTCAGTCCCTCGAACTTGCCGAAGATGGCACCTCCGCCATTGTTGAGCAGGAGGATGCGCAGACTGCCGTTGATATTGCTGTTCCAGAGGGCGTTCTGGTCGTAGAAGAAGCTCAGGTCGCCCAGCACACAGAACACCTTCTGCTGGCTCTTGGCGTCGGGATGATGCTGTTCGGAGAGCACCACCGACAGGCCTGCTGCTGCAGAGAGCGTGCCCTCGATGCCGTTGACGCCACGACAGCAATGCACATACTGGCAGGCGTAGATGCCCGCCAGGCGGATGGGCATGCTGTTGCCATAGAAGATACGGCACTCGCTCGTGTCGCCCAGCACGGAGTGGGCAAGATACTCCTGCTGGAAGTATTTCACTGCCGCCATGCTGCTGTAGGGCGGCTCATAGTCGTAGGCGTGCCGCTTGGCCGCACGCAGAGCCCAGAACCACCGGTCCTTGAAGTCGCTCACATCGGCATCGTAGGCCTGGTCGTAATCGGTCATGGCAGAGGCCAGCTGGTCGGGGTCGCACTGGAAGATGCGGTCTATGTGCATGAAGGTGTCCACCATCTCGCCGTCCTTGCTCACCCGCCACACCTTGGCTCCTCCTCCACCCTGCTCCCTGCTGCGGGCTGCCCGCCGCAGGAACTGCTTGAGGCGCTTGCTCACCAGCGTGCCGCCCACATAGAGGATGAAGTCGGGCATGAGGTCCTCGACATCGTAGGTCACCATGCGTCGCCGCATCACGGGCACCTCTATCTCTCCTTTCTCCAACCGGGCGAGCACCTCCTCGAAACTGCTTGCCAAGAGGTTGCTGGAGTAGTCGTGCGAGGCGGGGTCCTTGCTCGACGTGCCGAGGGCGGTGGGCTCGATGAGCGTCACTGCCCACGAGCTGATGTTCTTGATGCCATGGAGCGAGGTCGAGGGATAGTCCTGTCCCACGACGATCATCGGCCTGCGGGCGTTCAGGAAGTCGAGCAGGTCGCCATAATGGAATCCGCCTCCGTAGAGACCGGTCCTCACATAGTCTACCCAGTGGGTATGGGGGAGCTCCTTCTGGGTGAACTCGTAGAGGGGTTCGGCGATGTGTATGTTGATATGCACGGGGCCCGACTTGCGGTGCACGCAGTCGATGACGGCCTCGTGGGCCTGTCGCTCGCAATACCATGCCTGCTCGTCGTGCATCTGGGCAGAGGCAGGGTGGTCTATTATATAAGGTGTAATCATCGGCAGGTCGACACTCCTGTTCACCATCTGTCCGAAGACGTGGGCTTGCGGAAGGGTCTGCCCGTCCTGCTGACCTATCCACGCCTCGGGGCGGTCGGCAGAGATGACGATGATGGGCAACTTCTGATAGTAGGCCTCGGCGACGGCGGGATAGACATTGAGCAGGGCTGAGCCCGAGGTGACGCACACCGCCACGGGGTCGGGACTATAGCCCAGCGAGCCTGCCATCGACATGCCCAAGGCCATGAAACCGGCACTGCGCTCGTCGGTGACGGGATAGCACGTGATGCCCTCCGCCTCGTTGAAATTGTGAACCAAGGGGGCGTTCCTGCTTCCGGGACACACCACCACTCGCCTTACACCATGGCTCTTGAGCACACTGGTCAGGATATTGACATTCTCGATATTGCTATACATTTTTTTTATGAATGTTTAATTTCAGGAGTTAAAGGAGTTAAGGAGTTATCGCTCCCTGCGGTCGCTGAGGAGTTAAGACAAATGCTTTTAGAGGGCAATGTTTTAATGTTTGATTTCAAGCAATAAGACTGTTGTCTTAACTCCTTTAACTCCTTAACTCCTTTAACTCCTGAGTATTCTCCTTAACTCCTGAGTATTCTCCCTAAACTCAAACCAGCTCCATCATGGTCTGCATCTTGGCCTCGGTCTCCCTCCACTCCTTCTCCATCTCGCTCTCCTTCAGGAGGCCGCCACCGGCATAGAGCTCGCAGATGCCGCCAGGCAGAAGACGCATACAGCGGAGCGACACGAAGAGATGGGTATCGGCACGGGGCGACAGCATGCCCACGAAACCACTGTAGTACCGACGGGGCTCGTGCTCATGACGCAGGATAAACCTGCGGGCTGGCTCCTTGGGAATGCCACACACGGCTGGCGTGGGATAAAGCGCTTCGAGCACATCGCCCAGCACGTCGGCACAGGGCAGACGGAAATGGATGTCGGTACGCAGATGGCACAGATGGGCCGCCGTCATCGTGTAGGGACCCTGCAGACGATAGTCGTCGGAGAAGGTCCTGATGCACGCCTCGATATAATCGGTGACGTACTGCTGCTCTTCCTGGTCCTTCTGCGGCCACTCCAGGTCCTCTACAGCCTCGTGAGGGATGGGGCACACGGATGTCATGGGCGCTTTCTGAGTGCCGGCAAGCGACATGGTGTGGTACTCGCCCGCACGCCCATTGAGCAGCACCTCGGGCGTCGCCATGAGCCACATGCCCGAAGCCTCGGAACACACTAATGCCACGAAGAGACGCGGATACATGCGGCAAGCCTTGGCGAAGAGCGCCTCGGCCGACAGGCGGGTTGTCTGCACCGTCCTGCGTGCCAGCACGATCTTGCGGAACACTCCCCTCTGCAACTGCCCGTGAAAGCATCCGAAGTCGCGAACATAGCCGTCCTTCTCCTCTGATTTTCCGTTTCCCTTCAAGCCTCCATTCTCGCCCTGACCTCCATCGGAGTTCTTCTCGTCCTGGCCACCCTCGAAGTTCTCGCCAGTCAAGTGAATCACCCTTTTCTCGTCGGGATGAATCAGCACCACGGGGCATTCGGCCGAAGGCTGGAAGGGCGCTATCACGAAGCCTTCCTTGCCATTGAGCTGAGCCACAGAGGAGAGGATTTCGGGCTCTCCCACGTGCTGCGCCACATAGGTGGCATGCTGCTCGCAGGGCAAACGATAATACGCAAAAGCCGTCATCTTCTTATTCTGCCTGTTTCTTGGGTTGGTCTTTCTTCGGAGTGATCACATAGTTGGTCACCTGCACGGTGCACACGGTCTCGCCCTGCGAGTTGCGTATGTCCACCTGCCATGTGTGCAACACTCTTCCCTTGTGCACCAACTTGGCGTAAGCAGTAACGGTGTCGCCCTCGGATACGGCGATGACATGGGTGCCGCTCACGTTGATGCCCACGGCAATGCGTCCCGGACAGAGTGCCAGCGAGCCTATGCCCGCCACATTCTCGGCCAGCGCCAGCGAGGCGCCACCACTCAGGAATCCAAAGGGCTGGCGATTGCGCTCGTCGACCTTCATCGTCGCCATGATGGTATCGGGCTCGGGGGTAGAGATGAATTTCATACCCAGCGTCTTCGACAGTCCGTCGGTCTTACTTATCCTCTTTACTATTTCATCTATGTTCATTGTGCTGTTTTTTTTAAGTATAATGCAAAATTAATAGAAATAAGAGATAAAACAAAATAAATAAGGTAATTTTATACTTTTATCGAGAAAAAACAAATTTGGAAGAATAAATTTGGAGTTTACAAAGAAAACTCGTACTTTTGCAAAAGAGTATACTTAAAAAAGTTAGCAAAATGGAGGACAACTATAAGATTCCTTTTATAAATGCGTGCATTCGATGTATGGGGAGTAGATATAATCTTCCCATCAAGAACGCATACCAATACTTGAAACATTTTCAAGGCATCCACTTTTTAATACAATTCTATAACACCCTTCATCTTCAGTCTATCGAAGATACTGTAGACGATTTAGTTGTTATATGTCAAAAAAATGGAGGAACATTAGCATGATACTCTACCACGGTACTAATGTTGATTTCGATGAAATAGAAATCAAAAAAACAAGGAATTACAAAGATTTCGGACAAGGTTTTTACCTTACTGACATAAAAAGCCAGGCCGAAGAATTGGCTACCAAAAGAGCACTCATGTTTGGAGGCACCCCTATTGTACAAAAATACGAGTTCGACGAACAGCTCTTAGAATCCCCTGATATTAAAGTCCTCCAGTTCGATTCTGTTTGCGCAGAATGGGCTGAGTTTATCTACAAAAACCGAAGCAGGACGACCCCACCTTTCAAGCACAATTATGATATTGTCATCGGTCCAATCGCTGACGACGGCGTTGCCTACTTACTTGGACGATACGAAGAAGGTACCTATACGATAGAAGAACTGGCCGAAGAATTGAAATTCAAACATCTCAATAACCAATACTTCTTTGGAACAAGCAAAGCTATTCTCTTACTCAAAAGATTGAAAAAATGACAAAAGAACAGATAAACAAATACTTGACAAACAGAGCTGTTGATAAAATGACAGAATACTTGATGCAGGATTACAACATATCCATAGAGCAAGCTTTAGATTTCATTTACAATTCAGATACATACCAAAAGCTCAATGACAAAGAAACCGGTCTTTACGTCGAAAGCCCTGCTTATATATATCAGTTGCTTGACAGAGAATACAAGACTGGCGTTTTTGCATAACACTCAATATCTGACTCAACTTCCGCACATGAGGAAGTTCCTGTCTTTTTCTGACTTAACGAAGGGAAAACTCATCTATTTTGCATCGTTTGCACATTATTAATATATTAAAAAGCATAAAATACTACGTCAGTTAAAATTTTATTCGTATTTTTGCACCACGAATAATAAGATATATCTCAATAGAATATGAACATTTTAGAGTTGAGCGAACAGGAAATAGTTCGCAGACAGTGTCTTCAGACATTGCGAGAGATGGGCATCGACCCATACCCAGCAGCAGAGTTTCCAACCAATGCATTCAGCACAGACATCAAGGCTGAGTTCAAAGACGAGGACGAGCCACGCCAGGTAGTGATCGCAGGCCGTATGATGGGCCGACGCGTGATGGGCAAGGCAAGCTTCGCCGAGTTGCAGGATTCTAAGGGAAGAATACAGGTCTATATCGCCCGCGACGAAATCTGTCCCGACGAGAACAAGGACCTTTACAATACGGTATTCAAAAAATTGCTCGACATCGGTGACTTCATCGGTGTCAAGGGATTCGTCTTCCGCACACAGACAGGCGAGATCTCCGTTCACGCCAAGGAGCTGTGCCTGCTCTCCAAAAGCCTCAAGCCACTCCCTATCGTGAAGTACAAGGACGGCGTGGCATACGACAAGTTCGACGACCCAGAGCTGCGTTATCGCCAGCGCTATGTCGACCTCATCGTCAACGACGGCGTGAAGGACACCTTCCTGCAGCGTGCCACAGTATTGCGCACCCTGCGCAGCGTGCTTGACAACGCTGGTTATACAGAGGTGGAGACTCCTACCCTGCAGAGCATCGCAGGTGGTGCTTCGGCCCGCCCATTCATCACTCACTTCAATGCGCTCGACCAGGATATGTACATGCGTATCGCCACCGAGCTCTATCTGAAGCGACTCATCGTAGGCGGCTTCGAGGGTGTGTACGAGATCGGAAAGAACTTCCGCAACGAGGGTATGGACCGCAACCACAACCCTGAGTTCACCTGCATGGAACTCTACGTACAGTACAAGGACTACAACTGGATGATGTCATTCACTGAGAAGTTGCTCGAAACCATCTGTATCGCTGTCAACGGCAAGCCAGAGCGCGAGATCGACGGCAACATCGTAAGCTTCAAGGCACCTTACCGCCGTCTGCCTATCCTCGACGCCATCAAGGAGAAGACAGGCTTCGACTGCAACGGAAAGACCGAGGAGGAAATACGCAACTTCTGCAAGGAGAAGGGCATGGACGTAGACGAGACCATGGGCAAGGGCAAGCTCATCGACGAGCTCTTCGGAGAGTTCTGCGAGGGAACCTTCATCCAGCCTACCTTTATCACCGACTACCCTGTGGAGATGTCGCCACTCACCAAGATGCACCGCTCTAAGCCAGGACTCACCGAGCGCTTCGAACTCATGGTCAACGGCAAGGAGCTGGCCAACGCATACTCTGAGCTCAACGACCCTATCGACCAGGAAGAGCGCTTCATCGACCAGATGAAACTGGCCGACAAGGGCGACGACGAGGCGATGATCATCGACCAGGACTTCCTGCGCGCACTCCAGTATGGTATGCCTCCTACATCGGGCATCGGCATCGGTATCGACCGTCTCGTCATGCTCATGACGGGCAAAACATTCATCCAGGAGGTGCTCTTCTTCCCACAGATGAAACCAGAGAAGAAGATGCCTCAGAGCTCTATCAAGGAATGGGAAGAAATCGGCGTGCCAGAAGACTGGGCATACGTGCTCCGCAAGGCTGGCTTCAACCTCATCTCCGACATCCGCGACGAGAAGGCTCAGGGATTACAGCAGAAGATCGGCGAAATCAACAAGAAGTACAAACTCGGATACGAGAAGCCTTCTGTTGATGATATCCAGGGCTGGATTGATGCAGCAAACAAATAAAATTCAAGTTTTTGGGTTTCAAGAATTAGGGAATTGGAGATAATTCTGAAATTCTCTAATTCTTGAAAAAAAACTTGAGAACATTAAACATTAAATAAAAAGGTGTATAATTGCGGTAAAATTGCGATAATTGGCGGAGGAAGCTGGGCAACAGCTATAGCCAAGATTGTGGTGGGACATACTCATCACATAGGTTGGTATATGCGTCGCGACGACCGCATCGAGGACTTCAAGCGACTGGGACACAACCCTGCCTATCTCATAGCAGCACGGTTCAATGTCGAAGAGATATTCTTCTCCTCAGACATCAACAAGATAGTGCAGAACTACGACACACTCGTGTTCGTAACACCATCACCCTACCTGAAGAATCATCTCAAGAAACTCAAAACCCGGATTGACGACAAGTTCATCATCACGGCCATTAAGGGTATCGTGCCCGACGAAAACCTCGTATGCTCGGAATATTTCCATCAGGTGTACGACGTGCCCTACGAGAACCTCGCCTGCATCGGCGGACCGTCACATGCCGAGGAAGTGGCACTCGAAAGACTCAGCTACCTCACCGTGGGATGCAGCGACACCGAGAAAGCCAAGGCCTTTGCCAACGACTGTCTGGCAAGCGAGTTTATCAAGACCAAGACCTCGAGCGACGTGATCGGCATCGAGTACTCTTCCGTGCTCAAAAACGTTTACGCCATTGCTGCCGGTATCTGTGGAGGACTGAAGTATGGCGACAACTTCCAGGCGGTGCTCATGTCGAACGCCGTGCAGGAGATGCACCGCTTCCTCACTTCCGTGCACCCCATCGAGCGAAGCATGTACGACTCGGTCTACCTCGGCGACCTGCTCGTGACGGGATACAGCAACTTCTCGCGCAACCGCACCTTCGGAACCATGATAGGCA
>ULIX01018418.1_pt1 | contig 16785 bp, 10 predicted proteins | sample 1950721 | NCBI WGS metagenome assembly ULIX01 (sample SAMEA4835459, study PRJEB28245) | human gut metagenome | biome: gut microbiome; material: fecal sample | place: Denmark | collected 2008
GGAAGGAGGTATTTTGATGCGGTTGCCCTGCAAAATTTCCCGTTCCGTTGCAAAATTATGTGAAAAACGCTAATTTCGTGTCTCAGGAACGAGCGGCTCCGACGCTTCGACAAGCCCGGTGGCCGGATTCAGCAAGCGTTACAGAACAAGTTGGTAGTCTTTGAGGATTACTTATTATGGAGACACCAGAAAACATCATCCGAGACTCCTACAGGAGCATCTCCGGACCGGCTGAGGGGCTGTTCAAAGACAACGGCAGCCGCTTCATCTCATTCGCTTTTCCTGTCGAGACGGAAGATGAGGTCAAGAGTATCGTAGGCGACCTCAAGAAAAAATACCACGACGCGCGACATCATTGCTACGCCTACCGCCTGGGCTATCTCGGGGACAGGTTCAGGGCCAACGACGACGGGGAGCCTTCCTCCTCCGCCGGCAGACCCATTCTCGGACAGATCGAATCCAAGGGACTCAGCGACGTACTGGTGGTCGTGGTACGCTACTTCGGCGGGATCAAGCTCGGCGTCCCCGGGCTTATCAGGGCCTACAAGACATCCACGGCGGAGGCACTCGAAAAAGCGGGAAGCGTGGAGAAGGTCGCCGGGAAATGGTTCCAGGTCTCCTTCGGCTACGAGGCGATGAACAGCGTGATGAAGATCCTGAAAGACATGGATCTGCGGCAGCAAGGCCAGAATTTCGGCTCCGAATGCTCGCTCCGGACATGGGTGCGCCTGTCCGCGGAGAATGATTTCCGGTCAAGAATGGAGAAAGTTGAGAATTGTCACATAAACGAACTTTAAAACATAAGATTATGCCTAAGAGTCTAATTTCTATCCAGGATTTCTCCAAGGAAGAAGTCCTTCACATCCTTGAGGTCGCCAAGGAGTTCGAGGCCGACAGAGAGCAGAATTTCCTTGCCGGCAAGGTCATCGCCTGCCTGTTCTTCGAGCCATCGACAAGGACGAGGCTGTCCTTTGAGGCCGCTGTCAACAGACTCGGCGCCAGAGTGATCGGCTTCCCGGACAACCGCAACACCAGCCAAAGGAAGGGAGAGACCCTGGAGGACACGATAAAGATTGTGTCTAACTATGTGGACATGATAGTGATGAGGCATCCGCAGGCCGGAGCCGCCGACATCGCCGCCTCCGTGGCATCTGTGCCGGTCATCAACGCCGGCGACGGAGCCAACCAGCATCCTTCCCAGACCCTGCTCGACCTCTATGCGGTCCAGAAGACCCAAGGCAGACTCGACGGACTGACAGTGAATATGGTCGGAGACCTCAAGTATGGCCGCGCCGTCCATTCCCTCGTGGAGGCGCTGCGCTGGTTCGACCCGCGCTTCATATTCACATCCCCTGAGGAGCTGAACATGCCGAAGAAGTATCTTGAGATGCTTGACCATGAAGGAATTGACTACAGGCAGACGGACAGGATCGAGGACGGACTCGACGAGTGCGACATCCTCTACATGACCAGAGTCCAGCAGGAGAGGTTCCCTGACCAGGAGGAATATGACAAGGTGAAGGATGTCTACAGGCTCACGGCCTCCATGCTCGGCGGAGTGAAGCCTAACATGAAGATCATGCATCCGCTCCCGAGGGTCAACGAGATCTCTACTGACGTTGACGACACCCCGTACGCCTACTACTTCCAGCAGGCAGGAGGAGGGATGTACGTCCGGATGGCGATAATCTCCTACCTTCTCGGGTACCGGTAGCACTGATTTCCGGCATTTCGCCCGATTTTGTGCCAAAAATTGGGTAAATCCTTTTAATTTGTCTATCTTTACCGCGAAATCAGTTTTGATTTTAAACCGCTTGTTTTAATAATACTTTGAAACCATAATGGACATGAAAAAAGTACACGTTTTCAACGCCGGCCCATGCCTGCTTCCGCAGGTGGCCATCGACAATGCCATTGAGGCCCTCAAGGATTTCAAAGGCACAGGTGTCTCTGTTCTCAGCATCTCCCACCGCACAAAGGAGTGGGACGCGACCATGGACGAGTGCCGCGCACTCTGGAGAGAGCTTCTGAATATTCCCGAGACACACGAGATCGTGTTCCTCGGAGGCGGTGCGTCTTTGCAGTTCCTCTATGTGGCTATGAACTACCTTGAGAAGAAGGCGGCCTATCTTGAGACAGGTGTCTGGGCGAAGAAAGCCCTCAAGGAGGCCAAGGGAATCGGCGAGGCTTACGCTCTCGCAAGCTCGGCTGACAAGAACTACTCTTACATTCCTAAGGGATACGAGATTCCTACGGACATCGACTACTTCCACATCACCACGAACAACACCATCTACGGCACCGAGATCAAGGAGGACATCGACTGCCCTGTTCCGCTCATCGCCGATATGTCATCCGACATTATGAGCCGTCCTGTGGACGTGAGCAAGTACGATCTCATCTACGGTGGCGCCCAGAAGAACGTCGGTCCTGCCGGCGTGATCTTCGCCATCATCAGGAAGGACTCCCTCGGAAGGGTTTCAAGGTACCTCCCTGCGATGCTTGACTACCGCAACCACATCGAGAAACTCTCAATGTACAACACACCGCCGGTATTCTCCATATTCATGATGAACGAGACCTTGAAGTGGCTCAAGAGCATCGGTGGAGTTCCTGCCATCCAGAAGATCAACCAGCGGAAGGCTGACCTGCTATATTCAGAGATCGACCGCAACCCTCTGTTTGTCGGCACCGCCGCGAAGGAGGACCGCTCGCTGATGAACGTCTGCTTCGTGATGGCTCCTGGCTACGAGGCTCTTCAGGATGAGTTCCTTGCGTTCGCCAAGGAGCGCGGCATGATCGGCATCAAGGGTCACCGCTCGGTCGGAGGCTTCAGGGCTTCCCTCTACAACGCCTGCACAGTCGAGGACGTTCAGGCTCTTGTTGACTGCATGAAAGAATTTGAGGAACTTAAGAAATAGACATCATGAAAGTATTGGTCGCAACACAGAAGCCTTTCTCAGCGGCAGCCGTCGCCGGGATCAAGGAAATCGTCACCGGAGCAGGGCACGAGTTCGCCGCTCTTGAGAAGTACGCTGACGCTTCGGAGCTCATCGCAGCCGTCGCTGACGTGGACGCTCTTATCATCCGTTCCGACAAAGTCACAGCCGAAGTGCTTGACGCCGCGAAACAGTTGAAGATCGTTGTCCGTGCCGGAGCCGGTTATGACAACGTTGACCTCGCCGCGGCGACCGCGCACAACGTGGTCGTCATGAACACTCCGGGACAGAACTCCAACGCTGTCGCCGAACTTGCCATCGCCATGATGATCTATATGTCCCGCAACCAGTTCACTCCTGCCACGGGATCCGAGATCCAGGGCAAGAAGGTCGGCATCCAGGCCTTCGGCAACGTGGGTCGTCTGGTCGGCAAGAAGGCCGAGGCTCTGGGAATGAGTGTTATGGCCATCGACCCGTTCATTCCTGCGGAGAAGATTCGTGAGGCCGGAGCGGAGCCAGCCGATTCGCTTGAGCATATGTACGCATCCTGCGACTTCATCTCCGTGCATATTCCTGCCACCCCTCAGACCATCGGTTCGATCGGCTACGACCTGATCACCAAGATGCCTAAGGGAGCCTGTCTGGTGAACACCGCCCGCAAGGAGGTCATCGACGAGGCCGGACTGGAGAAGGCTCTTGAGGAAAGGACTGACCTTAAGTACATTACCGACGTAGCCCCTGACAACTACGCCGCACTGAAGGAGAAGTTCGGCGTACGCATCTTCGCCACTCCTAAGAAGATGGGCGCGCAGACCGCCGAGGCCAACATGAACGCAGGCCTTGCTGCCGCTCGCCAGATTGTGGACTTCTTCGCTACAGGCAACACCCGTTTCCAGGTCAACAAGTAATTTATGAATATTCAGATGGCGCCACTGCCTTTGCTCTGGTGCCATCTATTCCAAAAGCCGTTCAGGCTGCCTGAAAGAGATTCTTCCAGGCACATTGGAACATTCATTCAACATTTTTCCAAGAATATTATGGTAAGAGTAAAACCGTTCGCGGCGATCAGGCCGCCGAAAGATATTGTGACAGAGGTGGCAGCCCCGCCTTATGACGTGCTTAACTCCGAAGAGGCCAAGGAGATGGCCGGAGAGAAATCCCTCCTCCACATCACCAAGCCGGAGATCGACTTCAACCCTATCCTTGAGGATCACGACCCTAAGGTCTATGACGAGGCCGTGAAGAATTTCAAGGAGTGGCAGAAGAAGGGCTGGCTCAGGCGCGACCCTAAGGAGTGCTACTACGTCTATGCCCAGACCATGGAAGGCCGCACACAGTACGGACTCGTACTCTGCGCCCACACGGATGACTACGCTTCCGGCAAGATCAAGAAGCACGAGCTCACCCGCAAGGACAAGGAGGATGACAGAATGGTTCACGTACGCATCCAGAACGCCAACATCGAGCCGGTGTTCTTCGCCTACAAGGACAACCACGTTCTGAACGAGATTGTCGCCCAGACCGTCAAGAAGGCTCCGGAGTACGATTTCATCGACGAGAACAAGTTCGGCCACAAGTTCTGGGTGATTGATGACGACAAGACCATCGACCAGATCACAAGGCTGTTCCAGAACGATGTTGACGCTTTCTATGTTGCTGACGGTCACCACCGTACAGCAGCAGCCGCTCGCGTCGGAGCCGAGAAGAGGGCTCAGAACCCGAACCACACCGGAGACGAGGAGTACAACTTCTTTATGGCAGTGTGCTTCCCGGAGAGCCAGCTGAAGATCCTGGACTACAACCGTGTCGTAAAGGATCTGAACGGTCTTTCCAAGGAACAGTTCATCGCCGCTCTTGAGGAGAACTTCACGGTCCGCGAGATGGGTAAGGAAATCTACCACCCTGACCATCTGCACAACTTCTCGATGTACCTTGACGGGAAGTGGTACTCTATGGAGGCTCTTCCTGGCCGGTACGACGACAAGGATCCGATTGGAGTCCTGGATGTCACGATCCTCTCGAACCTCGTACTTGACAAAGTGCTTGGAATCAAGGATCTGCGCACGGACAAGAGAATTGATTTCGTAGGTGGTATCAGAGGCCTTGGCGAGCTGAGCCGCAGGGTTGACAGCGGTGAGATGAAGGTCGCCTTCGCGCTTTACCCTGTCTCTATGCAGCAGCTCATCGACATCGCCGACACCGGCAACATAATGCCTCCGAAGACGACGTGGTTCGAGCCGAAACTCCGTTCCGGCCTCGCCATCCACACTCTCGACTAGAATCATCACGACCTTACACGGCCTGGCCACCAGGTCAGCCTTGCGGCCCGGTCGCCGAGTCTTTCGTAGTGACCTTCAAGCCAGTACAGAAACGCACCGACACAAGGACTGAGGCGGTCACGCCAGAAGGTCGACTAATTATGAATTCAAAATCAGCGTTATCCTTCCGCCCGACCGACGGAAGGATAATTGTTTTACCGCCCCCGACAGAGCGCCTCCCATCGGAATACGATCAGTAGACTTCCGGTGGCAATGCAGACAAGCCTCGGATGTTATCCGGTAGTTGAGTAATCATTAAGAAGAGCGCCTAAGAGGCAGCACCCCGAATAGCACTTTTTACGAAACACGTTCAGCCCAAAGGGCTTTGGGGGCCAGTGGAAGCATGAGTGTGTTGAAAAAGTAGAGAGAAAAGATGAGAGTTATTCAACATATTCATTGATTGGCGGCATTCAGTCGCGTTTTTACCTGAACGTGTTTTGTAAAACTCCGGTTGCCAAGGCTACCGTGTATTTCTAACCATGCCTGAAGTTCCTAATTGTCCATTTTGTCTTTGAACAAGAACTTAGTAATCCTTAAAAAATAAGGAGACAGATGCAAGAATCCGGTATAGAGGGATTTTGTAAAGGTAAATTGCCTGAATGTGGCAAACACTCGGGCTTTGGTTTGACAACAATACGGGTGACTTATGAAAACCATTAACAAGGCGACGCTGGTTCTGGCCGGACTGTTGGCCTTCTGCGCGTCGGCGTCTGCACAGAAAAGCCATGATTTCAAGACTCACGAGATTCGTGTGGGAATCTCCCCTGTTCCTTTCTGGGCCACTTTGGGAGGATTCGAAGACCGGGAAAGGAAAGGTGTTCTGGAGGAGATCTACGGCGACAAGGAAGGCAAATCGCGCGTATTCCCGCTGCTCAGCATTTCCTACAACCACTATCTCAAAAACTGGTTCTCGCTGAACACCAGACTTTCTTACTCAGGCCGGTACAACTACATCTACACCGGAGCAGACTCTCATGTGGACCATCTTGAGATCAATCCGGTAATCAACATCATGGAGGTGGCACAATTCACCTACATGAGGAAAGAGAAAGTCAGGCTGTACTCAGGCGTAGGACTGGGCATCAGCACGCTTTACGGGTCTTTAATCCCGGCGATACAGTTCACGTTCTTCGGAGTCTCCTTCGGAAAGAAGGTCTTCGGCTTCGTGGAGACCGGAGGTGGAACAGAGTACTTCTCGGTTCACGGAGGAATTGGCTACAGGTTTTAGGCGGCGCGCGATGACTGAAAGCTCATCATCGGAACCAGCCGGAGGTAAAGAATAAGCCGCCTCGGAATTGGCTAAGATGTAATTATTTGACTACAAATTAAATTCAGAAAGCAATGAAAAGGTACATAATCCCCATCCTGCTTGGCACAATCATATTCAACGGCTGCAGGAAGGATGACAATTGGCCGACGGCTGAGGAGAGGCTGAATAACGGAGCGAAGGAGCTTTTCCGCAAGACCGTCTCCGAAGCCGTGAACGCTGTTGAGTTCTGCGAGGCATTCCAGGACTATCTCGACGCTCCTGGTGATGATAAGATCCTGGATAAGTACAAGGATATAAGGAAAACCGTCTCTAAGGTCGGCGATAATGCCTACGAAGTGTCAGGTTACGGGGGGCTGTACGGAAAGTTCAGCACAAACGGATTGTCAATGAAAGCCAAGGAAGGAATTATGGTCATGGACATCAACAAGGGTTCATTGACAGTCACTTGCGTCGAAAAGGACGAATGGGAGATCAGATCTCGAAACGGGAATTCGATCTTCGACTTCGACGAGGGCATCAACTACTTCGCTACCTACAGGAAAGCGGCCTCAGACAAGCACAAGGCCGACATTACCATCAAAGGGAAATTGACCAGCAGGAGCGGGGACACAAACGGCTACAGCGCCGAGTTCGTATCTGACGGGATCATTGAATATTTCGGCGGGAATGCCTACTCTGGAATATTCAGGATGACAACCTTCGACAACAAAGGCAGCCGGCTTGATGATTATTCCCTCAGGCTCTGACAAGGCCTGCCTCGGGCTGGAGGGCGGCCAAGGAAGTGTCCGCGCCTTGAGCATCAGGGCCGCCAAGGGAGTTTTTGTCGCACATCCTTAAGTTTATACGGAATATTTATTAATTTTGCATTGCGGCTCCTTTGCCGGCGGCAAAAAAACAAGTCGACCGTATTTTGGTGGCAGACTTATTCGGTGAAAGGTACCGCGTGAAGACTGAACACAATAAACATCAAGGATATGCACATCGCGATCGCAGGCAACATAGGCAGTGGCAAGACCACGCTGACAAAGATGCTGGCAGCCCACTACGGCTGGACTCCGAAGTTCGAATCGGTTGACTTCAACCCTTACCTTTCAGATTTTTACGCGGACATGGAGCGCTGGTCGTTCAACCTTCAGGTCTATTTCCTGAACAAAAGGTTCAAGGATGTCGTGGACATCTCAAGATGCGAGGATGTCATCATCCAGGACAGGACGATCTACGAGGATGCCCGCATTTTCGCCCCGAACCTTCACGACATGGGGCTTATGAGCACGAGGGACTTCGAGAACTACTCGGATCTTTTCGACCTCATGATGTCGCTGGTCAGCAAGCCGGATCTGCTGATCTACCTGAAATCAACGATTCCAAACCTGGTCGCGCAGATCCAGAAAAGAGGTCGGGAATATGAGAGCAGCATCCGCATCGACTATCTCACGGGCCTCAACAAGCGCTATGACGAGTGGATCTCCAAATACGACGGGCATCTTCTGGTCATCGATGTGGACAACATCAAATTCGAGAACCGTCCGGAGGATTTCCAGACAGTCACCGACAAGATCGACGCGGAACTTTTCGGACTGTTCCCGGAGGTCAGACAGATCAACGAATAATAAATCCAAATAAATATGTCAGCTACAAGACCGACAATCATCGAGTTCGTGGAGAAGTACACTCACGAATTCTCATCACACGTGTTCCTCCGCGAGAAGGTGGATGAAAAGTGGACCGAAACATCATTCGAGCAGACCCGCAAGGAAGGCTACCGCATCGCGGCCGGCCTGATGGCCATGGGACTCAACAAGGGCGAGAGGGTCTCTCTCCTTTCAGAGGGAAGGAACATGTGGATCCTTTCCGAGTTGGGAATCCTCTACGCCGGCGGCGTGAGCGTCCCGCTCTCCATCAAGCTTGAGGAAAGCAACGACCTGACTTTCAGGATCCAGCATTCCGAGTCCAGGTTCGTGATCGTTTCCGGCCAGCAACTCCCTAAGATCCGCAGGATAATCTCCCAGCTGGACTGCGTGGAGAAGGTCATCGTGCTGGACGATGTCCCTGCGGCGAACGCCAAGGAGGTCTCGATGGAATGGGTACAGGCCCTCGGCGACAGCTACCTGTTCGGCCACAAGGCCGAGTTCGAGGAACGCTACAAATCCGTACAGCCGGATGACTACGCCACGATCAGCTACACTTCCGGCACCACAGCCGACCCGAAGGGTGTTCTTCTGACCCACCGCAACTACACGGCGAACGTGGAGCAGGCTCATTCGGTGATCGGAGTGAAACCCGACTCCACGATGCTTATCATCCTGCCTCTGGACCACTGCTTCGCCCACGTGGCCGGCTTCTACACGATGATGTCCTACTGCAGCAGCATCGCCACAGTTCCTGTCGGAGCCAATCCGCTGGCGACGCTCAGGAATATTCCTATAGCGATCAAGGAGATCCGTCCGCACGTGATGCTGTCGGTTCCCGCTCTGGCGCGCAACTTCAAGAAGAACGTCGAGACCACGATCCACAAGCAGGGGCCGAAGGTCGAGAAGCTCTACAACTACGCCCTCAACCTCGCGATCTCCTACAACAAGGAGTACTACAACCGCGGCGGTTTCCTCCAGCTGTGGAAGAAGCCTCTGATGGCCTTGTTCGACAAGATCATATTCAAGAAAGTCAGAGAGGGATTCGGCGGCAGGATGGAGTTCTTCGTGGGCGGCGGCGCGCTTCTGGACATCGAGCTTCAGAGATATTTCTGCGCCATCGGCATTCCTATGTTCCAAGGCTACGGCGTGTCCGAGGCGACCCCTATCATCTCCGCCAACTCGACCGGCCATGCGATGTTCGGCTCTTCGGGCCGTGTCGTGAAGCCGCTTGACATCAAGATCTGCGACGACAACGGCAAGGAGGTTCCGCTCCGCACGAAGGGCGAGATTGTGGTGCGCGGCGAGAATGTGATGGCTGGCTACTGGAAGAACCCTCAAGGGACGGCGGAGGCTCTGCGCGACGGGTGGCTGCACACCGGTGACATGGGCTACATGTATGATTCTGAATATCTTTACGTGGTCGGCCGCTTCAAGTCTCTGCTGATCTCATCCGACGGAGAGAAATACAGCCCGGAAGGTTTCGAGGACTCGCTCACCGACGGCTCGAAGTACATCGAGCAGGTCATCCTGCACAACAACCAGGATCCTTACACGATCGTCCTGATCGTTCCGGCGAAGGATGCCCTCAAGGAATATGTCTCCTCGAAGGGTCTGGATCCAGCCTCACGCGAGGGCAAGGAGGAGATGCTGAGGAAGATTCAGGAGGAGATCGACTCTTACAAGAAGGGCGGATCTCACGGCGGAATGTTCCCGGAGAGGTGGCTTCCTGCCGCCGTGGCTGTGCTGCCTGAGCCGTTCACCGAGCAGAACGGATTGGTCAACAGCACGATGAAGATTGTCCGTGGCAAGGTCGAGAAGCACTACGCTGACCGCATCGAGTACGCCTACACCGCCGAGGGCAAGAACCTCCTCAACGAGAAGAACATCGAAAGCCTGTAGCCCCATTGCCGGTCGCCGAGTTCCCGGTCACTGAGCCTGTCGAAGTGACTGAGTCTGAAGGGAGCATCACAAGACACAATGACGCCAGCACAGGCGAAGCCTCCCTCTCAACCAGAATTTTTCACGTTACAAAAATTCTTGGGTCGAGAGGGAGGCTTCGCCTTATAGCCTTAGCACCAGCGTGAAAAGCCGTGAAATGTAACCGGATCGAAAATGCAATCGTCTGCAAAACCACAAGTTTCCAAGCCACATCATTCCAATTGCAGATATTTGACACTTCGAGTGTATTATTAGCAAAACAATTCGTATATTGAAGCCGTAAGCGCCATCGCCGCCAAGAAGCACCCAAAAACATGTGAACATGAAGCTAAGCATTCTGACCGTTATCACCCTCCTGCTTTTCGCCGGAGCGCCGGCTTTCGCCCAGATCCCTGAGCTGGAGCGACCTCAGGTGACCCCACCTTCCCCGGAAGCCGCGGAACTCACGAAATACATCACCTACCCAGTGAACCTGAGCAACGGCCTGGTACAGACGAGCATCCCGCTCTACGAGATAGTGGACGGAGACATCCGGATTCCGATAACCCTGAACTATCACGCCTCCGGCCTGAAGCCGAATATGAGGTCAGGCCACTGGCTCGGCGACGGATGGAGCCTCTCCACGGGGCCGTCCCTGTCCAGGACGATCAACGGGGTAGCCGACGAGATAAACTACAATCCGAATATGGCTCTCGGCGGCACCCTGTCATACGAACAGCTTGACGCCATCTACTCCCAGAGTGTGGACGTGGCGCTTGACGAGTTCCATTACTCGCTTCCGGGAAGCCAAGGCAGACTGTACCTCCGACGGAACACCGATGGGTCAACAACCCCCGTCACGATACCCCGTGACGACATCACCGTCATCCCCTTGGGAGGAAACAAGTCGATGACCGGATTCCGCATAACGGACAATTCCGGAATGACCTATAGTTTCGGAGGCGGAGGAAGATCCAACCACGATTATGTGATGCATAAGTTCGGAATCTCCGCCCTCGAGGTCCCCACCTCGTGGAAGATCCGGGAGATCCGCTCCGCCGCGACAGGCAAGACGGTGGCGTTCGAGTACGGCTCGAATATGACGGAGGTGTTCTGCTCCAGATACGCCGACGCCCTGATAATCCTCGATGACTTTTCCGGCCAGAATACCTACACATTCCCCCTTGTCAATGTGTCCACCTGCCAGAGCAACGACAGCAAGGTGTACCGCTATGACCAAGCAAGCGGCGGCCTCGTCGAGGCGGATATGGCGGTGGTCAAATCCCCTCAGGGCTACTCGTTCCCGATGCCCTCAAAGACGGACATCATCCAGAACAACTCCCACGTCAGGAGTATAACCTTCAGCGGAGGAAGCGTCCTTTTCAATATGAACGCCGACACGAACAAGGGTCTTGAGTCCATCGAGATCCGCGATGTGTCCGGAACCCTGGTCAGAAGGATAGTGTTCAACCAGACATATATGAGGGATTTCTTCTCGCTCAGGCTTGAGTCCGTCAGGATAGAGTCTCCAGACGGGAAGGATTCGGAGACATATTCATTCTCCTACAAGGGCGGCCTTATGCCGCGGAACACCCGGTCCATCGACAGATGGGGCTTCTACAACGGCAGGGAAAACCACACCCTTGTCCCGACGGTGACAACCGAGGCGACCGTCAACAATTTTCCACGAATCAGTGAAAGTGTGACGCTGACCATCCCCGGAGGAGACCGCACACCGAACGAGGAGGCGATGCAGACCGGCATCCTCTCCTCGGTGACCTATCCGACAGGCGGACGGACGGAGTTCACCTACGAGGCCCACCGCTACATTGACGACAACGGCGTCTCCAGAATGGCCGGAGGCCTCAGGATCAAGCAAATCCGCGACATCGAGAGCGACGGCAAGGCGTTATACCGCAATTTTCGCTACAGCACATACACCTCCACGGTCAACGGCGGAGGCATACTCAACGTCGTTCCAGCGGCATCGTCTTATCCCGCCGACACCAATGAAATCTATTACAGAGAGACAACGTGTACTGAATTTAGTGGTTCTCTCCCCAGCCCTTGGGGTACATACAAAGAAAGAGTGTGGACCGACAACTCTATGGTCAACCTGCTGTCAAGCGAGGGATCGAGCGTGAGCTACCCCTACGTCTTCGAGAGCAGGTCGAGCGACGCCGCCGGGAGGCACACCATCGGCGAGACGGTACATTCCTTCGACGTCTCCACGTCACACCCCATCAAAGCGCCGGGGACAAATCTGGTGCACGACACACAGAACGAGTGGATGTACGGTGCGAAGACCTCCGAAACCGATTATGCGACAGAAGGCGACGGATCGGCACGGATGGTCAGAAGGAAGTCCAACGGCTACATGACCGAACTGGACTACGGCACGGAGAACACGGCGATAAAGCAGACGTACGTCTACAAGAGCGGCAGGGTCTATGGTATAGAGGAGTCCCGCGTCCAGGAGCAATACAAGGAGATACGGAGCCTCACCACCACCCTGAGCCAGGGACGGCGGCTGCTGTCGTCCGTGACGGAGAAAGCCGTTGAGACCAACGGCACGCTGACCAAGACCACATCGTTCACCCACGACGCGCGCGGCAACGTGGCCACAAAGACCGAGGACGTCGGACTTCCGGGTCTGGACAGGAGAGTGACCGTCTACTCGTACCCACAGGACAAGACCGGCGGAACCTATCCGGAGATGGTGTCATCCGGAATGACGGGGATCCCCGTCGAGACGAGGGTCTACAGAAACTCCGCCGATCCCGCGAACCTCCTTACGACACTCACCACGTCATACTCCTCTCACCCCTGCGCCTCTGGCTCGTTCATCGCGCCCTCGGCCCGGTCCCTCACGATCCGCGGCGACGCCTCCAGCGAACGCAGGATCCTTCTCAATGAATATGACCGCAGGGGAAACCCGCTGGAGGTCGTGGATGCCGACGGCAGGAAGACGGCCTACCTGTGGGGCTACAACGGGTATTACCCGGTGGCGGAGGTCACGGGCATCGGATGGGACGGCGTCAAGGACAAGGTCGACACCGCCGTCCTGAACGGTGTGGACGAACGAGAGATTCGGAAACAGTTATTCAAGTTCAGGCTTAAATGTCGGCATATTCCTGAGACACTCATCTCCTCCTATCTGTACAAGCCTCTCGCAGGGCTCACCTACGTGAAAGACCCATCAGACAGGATCACCTACTATGACTACGACGGACTCGGCAGGCTCTCGCTCACCAGCGTCAGGGGCGCCTCCGGCAGAGACACCGTGTCGACATATTCCTACAGCTACGGCGCGGCCGCCGGTGGCAACCGCATCCGGGCGAGGGACTACCTGAGCGGCGACGGGACGGCCTACATCGAGACCAACACCTACCACGACAGACTCGGCAGGCCGATCGAGACGGTCCAGACAGCCGCCTCGCCGGACGGGAAGGACATAGTCACCCTGAATGAATATGACTCCTTCGGAAGGCCGTACAGCGTCTACCGTCCCGTTCCGACGCAGACATCCTCGGGGGCGTACGCCTCCTTCGCGTCCATCAACCCCGAACTCCTCAAGTTCTACAACTGGGAAGTCTACACCTTCTCCAAGACGCTCTACGAGGACTCCCCGCTTGACCGCCCCGTGGAGAAGTACGGTCCCGGCTCACTTTGGCACACGAGGGGCAAGTCCGTCCGTACCGAGTACCTTGTCAACGAGGCAACCGGTGTCCTCTCCTGCGGCCTCTACCTTGTGTCCTCCGACACCTCACTGACCCGCTCCGGAGTATTTCCGTCCGGAAGTCTGTCGGTCGTGAAGACCACCGACGAGGACGGGGATGTCACGCTGTCATTCACCGACAGGCTCGGGCGCAAGGTTCTGGAAAGGCGGCTCGACGGAGACATCCGCCTCGACACCCATTATGTCTATGATGACCTCGGCCTGACACGCTATGTCCTGACCCCTGAGGCCTCCGCAGCGATGTCCTCCGACGGGACGTTCGGCGACTCGTCCGCTCCGGTAGCCGGACTGTCCTACGTCTACAAGTATGACGGCAAGGGGAGGTGCTCCTCCAAGAGACTGCCGGGGCGCTCGCCCGTCATTTACAAGTATGACAAAGGAGACGAGCCCGTGTTTTCCCAGGACGGAAGAATGAGGGAGAGGGGCGAGTGGATGTTCTCCTTCAGGGACGCCCTCGGCAGGGAGGCCGTGAGCGGGATCTGGCCGTCATCCCGGACGCCAGACACGGACGGGGCGACCGTCATCGCCACATACACCGGAACCGCATCACTGGGCGGGTACTCGGTCAATGTCCAGACTCCGGCCATCGGCGTTCCCCTGTCCGTCAATTACTACGACGGCCACTCATTTCTGGAGAACCTCCGGCTGTCCGACACCGACAGGCTCGCGTTGTCTCCGGACACGCTGTCAGCCTACGGCGTCCCCGTCACCGGAAGCAACCGGCTCAAGGGACTACATACCGGCTCGGCCGTCCGCTCCGTCACCGATCCTGAATCCGTGACGGTCTCCGCCTTCTACTATGACCGCAGAGGCCGCCAGATCCAGAGCCACCATCTGGAGGCGCTCAGCGGGCGGCGGCACGTCCACCAGTCCCTCACGTTCACCGGCAAACCGCTGAGGACGAGGGAGACGGTAGAACTTCCTGACGGACGCGCGGACTCCCTCGTCACCTCCCGGCTCTACGACTCCCAGGAGAGGCTTGTCTCGGAGACCTCGTCCCTGAACGGCAAGTCCCAGACGGTGGCCTACAGCTACGACGGCATCGGCAGACTGACAGGCCGCTCATACAGTTCCGGTGACGGCTCACACTCATTGTCGGAGTCATTGACCTACGACATCCGAGACCAACTGACCGGACTTTCCTCGAATGTGTTCAGTATGTCGCTGAGGCGGCAGGAGCCGGTACTCGGAGCGACACCGAGGTATAACGGGAACATCTCGGAGTGGGAGTGGAGCCGCGGGGCGGGATCGGAGGCGGCGGCCTGGTCGCTGTCCTACGACGGCACCGGCCGCCTAAAAAACGCAAGGAGATTCGCGGGAGGCGCTCCCACAAACGCCCTCAGCGAGAGGAACGTCACCTATGACCTGAACGGCAACATCCTGTCGCTCACCCGGTACGGGGCGGACACGGCCGTCCCTGAGGACTCTCTGGCATATTCCTACGACGGCAATATGCTTGTCGGCGTCAGCAACTCCGGCTCGTCCGGCGGAGGGGGTACATACGCCCACGACGCCAACGGCAATCTGACACGGGACGGCCTGTCCGGCCTCGACATCGGGTACGATGACCTCAACCTGACAAGCCGCATCTCCTCCGGAGACACCACCCTCGCGGAGTACGGACATCTCGCCGACGGCACGAAGATCAGCTCGGCAGACGGTTCCGGGGACGGCCTCCAGTACAGAGGCTCCCTGGTCTACACCCAGACCGCGGGTCAGTCCGGTTCTCCGACCCTGACCCTCGACTGCGCCCTGACCTCCGCCGGCAGAATAGTCCGCGAGACCACCGACGACGGATCTGTCTCCTACAGACCCCTGATCCACCTCCGCGACCACCTCGGCAGCGTCCGCGCCGTCATCGACGGCGACACCGGCACCGTCCTCGAGGCCAACGACTACTACCCGTTCGGCAAGCGGATTCCGACACCTGTAACGGAATCCGCAGTCACTGAGCCTGTCGAAGTGACCTCCAATCCGAACCCGCATAGTGCCGCTTCGACAGGCTCAGCGACCTCCCAAAACCGCTGGCACTTCTCCGGCAAGGAGTCCCAGTCCTTCCTCTCCGCCTCCATCCCGCTCCTCGACTTCGGAGCAAGGATGTACGACCCGATCACCGCTCGCTGGACCGCGCAGGACCCACTCGCGGAGAAGTACTACGCCGTCAGTCCGTATGCCTACTGTTCGGCAAATCCGGTCAACATAGTGGATCCTGACGGATTGGCGTGGAAGCCGCTCTATTATAACGGCGAGTACGTAGGATATGAATGGATCAGCAATGACGACGCTTATGAGAACGGACATCTGAAAGACGGATACTACGAGCAGGCGATATTCTTCACGGCTACAGGAACGCAAGGATCGTTCGACAAGGATTCCAAATATAATATCGGAACATCAACAGCCTTTGTATATCTTGCCGACGGCTCCATTATGGCATACAACGCAAGCACCTATCCCGCAGACCTCGACAAGTTCCCGACTGTACCGGAGGGCCTTTATGAGGCAAAGGTCGGGAAACACAAGGGATCTTATGATGCACTTAGGCTCTCTGAAATCGGGACCGAGAATTTCTATGCCAACAGGATCGACTTGGACAATGAGAATCCAGCCTTTAGTGACGGGCGGACATACGCCCAAGGAATCAACATTCACAAAGCGGGATCGAAAGACCTAACAGGACAGGCAAAAAATGGAAGTTACATTTCTCAAGGATGCCTGCTAATCTCACGTACGGAATGGAACTCATTCATCGGACACTTCGCCAACAAGTCCCAGCGCAACAACATTGTCAGTGTCTCGGTGTCCAGAAGCGTCAGTACCCCAGTAAGATACCTTCTCCCGCCACCCATTCACATATCCATAAAAAGATGACAAAGAAAGTATTAACATATTATACAATGAAACGATTGACGATAATTCTTGGCATTCTGCTTGCCGCGCTGGGATGCGCAGATAATAAGAAAGGCGACCC
>ULIX01002851.1_pt1 | contig 16302 bp, 14 predicted proteins | sample 1950721 | NCBI WGS metagenome assembly ULIX01 (sample SAMEA4835459, study PRJEB28245) | human gut metagenome | biome: gut microbiome; material: fecal sample | place: Denmark | collected 2008
TCCGGCCCGCTCCAGAACCCGCATGGAGGCCCGATTGCCGGCATAAACCCGGGCATGGATGCGCACGGCATCCGTCTGCCGGAGATACTCCCCGACAGCCTCTTTCAGGGCCCGGGACATGATTCCGCGGTTCCAGTAGGGCTCGGCAAGCCAGTAGCCCACCTCGGCATTGTAGCGTTCCACGTCCGTCCCGCGGATGAACCCGATATTGCCCGCCGCTTCCTGCCGGATTTCGATGCAGTAGTTCCGCGAGCCCTCCTGCTCCGAGGCGGATCGGATGAACCGCAGCGCATCCTTTTCCGTATAGGGATAGGGTAGGCCGTCGCGGCAGTTGTCCCAGATCTTCCTGTTATTCAAATACTTCACCAGCGCGGGGCCGTCCGACTCGCGCCAGGGTCTCAATACAAACGGCTCCATCTCAGAATCTTCCGCCCATAACCGGCCGTTGTCGTTCCATTCGCCGTAGAGGATTCCCCTGCGGGTATTTTCCAAAAACTTGTCGAGGCGTTTGCGGAAAAGTTCGGGTTGGTTCCTCTTGATCTGAATGGTATCGATCCGCACCCGCCTGTAGAGTTCCGGCAGGCGGCGGAAGTTCTCCCAAAGCACGGGATCGGCCTGCAATTCGCGCAGAATATCCGGATCAATGGTGAATCCGGCTGCGCTCATATCCGGCAATACGGCCCGTCCCGCATCGGTCATCAGCCCCAGCCGCTCCATGCGGCGGCAGCGCTCCTTGTTTAGCTCAGACCAGTTGCTGCGGGGCTTTCGCGGGCAAAGTTTCTGTACTGTCACCTCGTCGGAGATCTTCTTGACCGTGCTGTCGATCCATCCGAAACACAAGGCCTCCTCCACGGCATCGACATACCGGAAGGTGCCGTCATCAACGGGTCTTCCCCGCCTGACCGCCACCCAGCACTCCGTCTCCCTGTCGTGGTTCTGCCGAAGCCATTCACGCAGCTCCGACCTCGATTTCACCTCCAGCAAATTATGCATGATCCTTGTTTTTCAGGTATATTCTGTCGTCTTGACAAAAATACGAAATATAAATAGATTTTCAGTTTTCGCGCGGTGGAACTCAAGCCTTTCATGCATACCCTAATGTATACCCAATGCGTACCCTGCGCCCGAAAAAGAGCGTATTTTGAGGTTCAAAACAAAGGTTCGGGGTATGATAGAGAAAACAAAAAGAGCCGACAATCGATTGACTGTCAGCTCTTTTCTGGTGAACCCGCTGGGGCTCGAACCCAGGACCCCAACATTAAAAGTGTTGTGCTCTACCTGCTGAGCTACGGATTATCATGCTGTTAATCAGGCGATTATGAACGTTACAGCCTTCTGTAATTGGCTGTATGCATACCCTATGTAGAGCCTGCCTCCCGACTGCTGGTTAATAGAAAATGTCTTGTAAAATATTGATAGCCATTTTATTCATCTATGGACTATCCGTAATCTGTCGAGTGATACTTTTCCATAATTGTTTCATGAGTTAAGTTCGTTGATGTAGAATGTTCTTGATGCAAAATCGGCGGAAAAACTTTCGCAAAGGGAGATATTTACCCTCCCTTTGCAAAGTCTGTCCTTGGAAAAGGTTAATTGCTTTTGTCTCTGTAAACAAAAATCCTCGACTGTATGGCCGAGGATGTAACATTGAACTGCGCTAATAATTGCAAATTGAATTTTGCATTAAATTATCTATAGCTGTTTTGTAATTTATCCATTTGTACAAATGTACTGTTAATGTCGCAATATCAATCAAATCATTAAAGCCCGTGTGAGGTGAATTGCAATTAATCCAATATAAATGCCCTCTTTCTCCATCACCCCTGTATGGTTCAGGAATAGGATTACATTCATGAAGCCTTGAAAGGAACTTAAATCTTTGTAGTTTGAGATCAACAGTATAAGTTATGGAATAATGGCGATCGGAAGTTTGTTTGTCATGCTTTTCAGAAAAAATGTGCATATAATATGTAACAGCAGGAGTATTCCCCTCTAAATGATAGCGTTCATGAAAATATGTTATTTGCCCGAATCGAAGAAAATATGCTTTTACTAAATTCCGAGCGGAACCTCGATTTATGGCTATTTGTATTGCTTCTTTTTGCCTATGCCGTAATTGTAGCCACTCTTTTTGTAGGAATGTCCCATAAATCGCCCCGCGCCATTGCATCGAAGCATATGCTCCTGCTTCATCTCTTGCCTTGACAAAAGCATCCTTAAAACAGTACATATCCCACGTTGTTTCTATTATTGGCAAGCGGTTATACGCACACACCATTAAAGAGTCGGCAATTTCTTTTGAAGATAGATTTCGTTGAGACCCATCATTTTGATATGTGATTTGATGATTTCTACACCCTATAATCAATAGCGCAAGTATCAGTATGCAGTTCTTCATCTTCTGTGACGCATTTTTAAATATAACCCGTGGGAATGATATTACTTAATCCGTTTCTATTCTCTCCACATTCTTATAAACTCCATTGCATCCTCATATCGGTTGAAGTCATTCTTAGGCAACTGCTCAAACATCGCTGCCGACTTTTGCATCATCTTGATAGCATTCTCTAAATCGCCTGTCAGTTCGTATATGTGTGCTTTCTCGAAATAGACCATCGCTTTCATTGGGCAGATCTTTCCATATTTCTGTTCTGCGTATTCCAGCATATTGTCATATAGCTGCTGTGCGTTGTCAGTTTGTCTAGCCTGCAAATATTCGGAAATCAGGTCAAACATCATTTCCTCTTTCATTGCTGGATTGGAATATTTCCGAGCAATAGAATCTGCTTGGGCTTTTTGCACAAAGACATTCAGCACGCTGTCACCGCCTACTGTTCCTACATTGAAATTCTGTACGACATCGTTCAGCATTTCATCATAGGTTTGTTGTGGACGGGTAGTGCCACATCCTGCAATCAACAGGGTGAATAAAGGGATTAGGTAGTTTTTCATCGCATTATCTATTCGCCTTAATTTCCTCCTGCTAGTGCAAAGATTATGAATGCAATAATTAAGATAATAATCACCCATTTTGTAGAAGTCTTGCCATTCTGTTTCTGTACCTCTTTCAATTGATATTGGATATTGTTTTTAAACTCAACCTCAAACTCTGCAAATGAAAGATTCGGTCTGTCTACTTTTGCTTTCAGCCAGGCAGAATAGGCCTCGGTTGTTGCATTCGTATTACCCCGTTGTATTAGCTCGTTAGCCTCTCTTTGCGTCTGTGTATGGCCGAGATACCGCCCATACTTATCGTAACATTCGTAAAACATAGATGTTGGTATTAATTTGTTTTATTGAAGGTCTCAATATCGTAAACAGATACTCTTGAAATATTTAGATTGGGTAAAAAGCATATTATCTCTCCAGCCGTAGTATTGAAAACCACAAAATAGGGCCAGTCTGCAGCCATTGAAGGGTCTACCGCTCTTGTTGGAACCAACTGCTCCAAGCCATCGGATGCGTTACCAAACATAAAGAATTTTCCAGAATTAGGCTCTATAAATCCGATACTTCGATCGGAGTCTGAGAATCGTTTGACATGAACATGGACGACAATAGGCTCTTCACCATCTGGCAATATGGCTATGCAGTTTTTAACACATTCCACTGTTGCTTTTGATTCCCGAGTTGAAGGTTGCGACCGTTGATATTGTGGCTGCGGATATGAGGGCTGAAAGTCTGGCATAGGAGTGGGCTCTCTAAAAAAAGGCGTATAAGTAAGCCCTTGTGCATAGATCCCATTCGCGGAACAAATAACAAGCAGCATCATTGCATAGAAAAGCTTTTTCATGGCTACTGTAATTTTAGGTTGTCGTCCCAGCACCTGAACGACGGTTCATCATGTTTGATTTATTAAAAGCAGAAAGCGTGGTGCTGAAAACTTATTTCATTAGAGTAGGTCGTAGGAAACCTTGAAGATAAAATAAGCAACAGCCCCACGCCTATACCCACGAATGGATATGACGCGGCAAGATGTTCGCCAATTCCCTCTTCAGATTGAATTTCCTACGTTCACTCTAAAGGAATGAGCTACACTCTCCGTGTTTGTTCGTATGTCCCACAAAGATAGACAAACAAACTGAAAAGTAAAACATCTTTCCGATTTCTCGGAGCTGTTGCAAAATTGTGCATTAAAAATGAATCTATTAGAATGTGTGCTTAATATGAAAAATAATTATATTTGTATGTAAAATTGCCAACCACAAAATAAAACTATGAATATTACGGAAATATTGAGTCTAGTTGATAACGTAAAATCAGACTCAAATTATTGGTTTGTTAGAACTGATTATGGTAGGTATTTCAATGAATTTGTTGAAAATAGATATATTGCTATTGGCTGGGATTTTCTCTCGTTGTTTGAGTTACAAAACAGAGACGAAGAATATGTAAGAGCAAAAATTATAAAGGAAGAAAAAATAGATGACTCTACCTTTGGAGGCAAAATAAAAGTTTCTACCATCTACAATAAAATAGGAACATTCCTTTCGTTGAAAAAAGATGATGTCGTTATTATTCCAAGTAAAAATTCAGATAAACTAGCATTTGGCAGGATTGTAGATGAACATGCTTTTGAAGATGGAAACGCTAAAGAGTTTAGGAAACGACGTAAAGTTGAATGGTTTGCATTAAAAAATATGCGTGACCTTAACCCTATATTTTTCAAAGTAAAATCCAATCAACATACGATAAGTAATATAACAAACTATGCTCCTCATATTGACAGAGTAATGGGAGTCTTATTTCAAAAAAGTGATAAGACGCATTATGTGTTAAATATAGAAAGTACAGACGATATAAAATACGATGATCTTGAGATTTTGATGCGCAATATTAAAACATTAATAGGATGCATCAATGATAAATTCGGTTTTAATGATAACCTCGATGAATTTTATGTAAAAATTAGTTTGCAGTCAAAAGGCTCTCTTGAATTAATTAAAACGGGTAAAGCTTTAATAATATTGGCATTCATTTTTTCGTTAACATCTTGTAAGAATAATAATGAGGCTATAGATGAAAAGATTCTGGAATTCATAAGTGAAAATGAACAACTTCTTTCTGAAACAGATAAAGCTATTAATAATTTAAGAATAAATACACAAGAGTTAACAGAACCTTTCATCAAAGAGCATGGAAACTAATTTGTCTAATTTTTTTGCTGGGTCGGAAAACTTATATAAATACCTTGTGTCAATAGGTATGCTACTTATTATTTTGACTGTGTATTACCCTCTTAAGGAAAAACAGGAGTTAGAAATCTTAAAAATTAAATTGGAGGAGGATGTTCAAATTCTAAATTTCAATATAAAGGAAAATCAAATTAATATTTTAAATCTTCAAGATAGAGTTAAACAAAATAACGCTGATATAAAATCACTTAATGTAATAGAGAAAATAAATCACGATAACCATATCAATCATATTGAATGTAAACAAAAATATTCGGAAATTGCAGCGAGGCAAAGTTATATCAAACTTTATAATATACTTTTTTGGATTTTCTTACCAACGGGCGTTATCATAACTTTATTTGGATTTATACGCTGGTACATAGTTAAGCGGATAGACGATAAAATGGCTGAACTCAACTATAGGAAGTTACAATCTGAAGTTGATTTGTTAAATCACAATCATAATGGATAATGTAATTTTGTGATTTACGCCTGCATAAACCCTGAAATTCTGCTTTTCAGAATCCTGAAAACCTCGGATTTCGACTTTACGTCAGCATAAATTCCATATTCGCAAGTTACAGATTTTGCAACAAATTGTAATGTGTAGATTGTGAATGACATAGCCATCTTGCTATATATTAGTACGCTTTGTTTTGGAGCATAAGAAAATACCCCTGCCGTCATAAGACAGCAAGGGTATTCTTCTCTGTAAAGCGTTACTCCACAAACCAACTGTATTCGGTATCTCCCTCCAAGGCCCGACCGATTCCTGCAATCAGCTCCGTTGCATTCAGCGACCTGTCAAGGAAGGTATCGATGTAGCTGGACTTGTTGGCTCCCGTAAAGAGGTTGTAGACCTTCCACAAATCAATCTCGGGATTGTCCCCTCGGGAAAAGTTCTCGTCCACGTAGTAAGCCTTTGCCACGGCATTGATGTGGCAGTCTGTAAACTCCATGGCTGGAAGCTGCCGTTTCTCGGCTGTGGGCAGGTATTGATACAAACGTGCCTTGCCAATCAACTGGGCGAACTGGTGTTCACTGAGCGATTGCCGCTGTAAGGCTGCCATCTGCTTAATGTGCCGTTCAGCATCGTATTGCTGGAACAACTGCAACGAAGCCTCAAACAAGTCCTGTACGCTCATTACGCGCAACTCCCGCTTGAATCCGTCGGTCGATACACACAGGTTGCAGCAAACAAGATTCTTGAAACCGATGAAGACCTTGAACTTCTCAACCGTCTTCTTGGAATAGAGGTTTTCGTGGTTATAGGCCCTTACACCTCCAATGGAAAGATTGAGCCGATTGCCTGCTACCTCCTCGTAAATCGAGGGAACCTCAAAGCAGAAGGCCATGCGTTCGTAATAGATGGTCTTGTCCGTCTCCAGGAGTTGATTCACGGGTTTGTGAATAGCCTCGGGAATCCGTCCCTTAATGATATGTGAAACGACAATATCGGGCGTGTCGATGGCCTCCTGGGGAAACAGCCGATGGGCAGCATTCCAAACGGTCTCGATAAAGCTCTGATGGGAGATCGTTACCTCGTTATCCTTGCTGAATACGGGAACGACACAATCGTTCTTCAGATGGGCCATATCAACAGGCTTGGTGTTGGCCTCGATAAAGTGACGGGTACGCGGTACATTCCCCAGCGATACAATCGGAGTTACGGGACGCTCCTCTACGATGGCTGCCTCCTCCACGGAAAGATTCAACCCTACGGCAAACTCGGGATTAGGCTGAAAGGCTGGAAGCATGGCTGTGGAGGTTTTGCGTGGAAGGATTCGATTGCGTGGTCTGCGTCATGTTGCACCATTTGAGGATGGCTTGCCCCACGGCAGGAGTTATCGTGAACTCGGGACGCCCTGTAAAGAGCCCCGTTCGGTCTTTGGAGGTAGTGGCCTTGTGGTTCATGGCGATGTCCAGCACGGCGGTGAACTCATAGTCCACGTTATCACGCTGTACGGCTTTCAATCCCACCTTCTCGGGCACCATCTTGCCGTTCTTGTCCGAGAGAACATAATCCTGCTTGGAGCGCATGGTGCAGATGATATGACACGAGGAGTTGAGAATGCGTTGGATGAAGGCATTCTGACGGGGTGTGACCTTGGCCCAGTTGGCAAAGGAGTTCCCTTGCAGGTTGGCGTGGAAATCGAGCAGATAATCCCAGCAATGGGAGATGCTGTCGATGACGATCACTTCGGCACCAGCCTGTTCACAGATGCCGATGGCCTCGATATATGTCTCGGGAGAATAGTCAGGCAGGGTGAGGACCTGATAATTGCCCAGATGGGCATAGAGATCGGCCGAACCGTTCTCGGAATCGATGATGGCAACACGGGACCAGTCGGAGGTCATGCCGTAAGCGATGAGGAGCGAGGAGTAGGTTTTGCCCGACCCCGAGGCTCCAGCGAGTGCCAGCCTCATTTTGGCTGCACGGCGCATGGATGGACGTAATTGCATAAAGCTACAAATTAGATGATGAATAAATAAATACACTCATCATCTGTCTGTTGCTTTTGTTGTTAGACTGGAAAAATTCCCGATAATCAGCCACAAAAAATCCCTCCCCGAAATTCGTTTTCCAAATCGAATAGGGGGAGGGGTGTTTTGCGGGGTGTATGTATGTAAGCAGAAGAAGGCGTCAATTTATTTTATCAAATCAAAACTCCAAGACCTTATCCACTTGCAGAATTCGGCAGCTTTCGCCATCAACCAGTTTGTATTGAATCTGCCGAGTCTTTCCCGTGGTAGGATTGGCGTTGCTGTCGGTCTCGTTGTAGATGGGGAAACGCTGGCAAAATGTATTTTCCACGATTGCCATCTGGTCATGGCCCATATATCCTTGGTTGAGCTCCTTGTTTTCTGCTACATCTGGCAGATAAACCTGACTTGCCGATTTGCCATTGTTTACTGAATAGCCAATCAACTTGCCATAGCTGCCACTTCCGTCGGATGTCAGATAAACAAATAGCTCTGGATAGCCATCCACATTCAAATCGCCGATTTCCGCATTTGTAACGGTATAGCCTGTAATGTCGTGTTTGAAAGCCTCGTTAGTGACACTCAACCCAGAGGGCAATATAAGGAGGGTTTTATCCTCTACTTTTACCGTAAATGATATATTGCTCCCAGGATACGACAATTCCATCTTCTGAAAGCCAGTCGTTCCCTCTTGTGAAGCTGCTGTTTCAATTTGGGGTGTAGTCTCGGCTTGCTTGCTCTTGTTGTTGCTGTTTCGGGAAGAACAAGAGGCCAGCATAACACAGCTGAAGAGAATAATTCCTGCTGTTTTCATATCGTTGAATTTTATTACGTTTTCTCGTCCCAAAGCAAGACAAATATAAACCAATCTTTATTCAAAACCAAGTAAAATATCGCCTGCAAGGCGATTGCGGTCCAGAAGCTATGCGGATTGTGGAATAGATCAAATGTTTCCCGTTACATCATAGAATCATAATCCACAAAAATCTCTCCCCGAAATTCGTTTTCCAATCCGAACAGGGGGAGGGGTGTTTTACGGGGTGTATGCACGGAAATGCTATAATTTATAGTAAATAATCATCATAATTAATAACAAGTTATGAATTAATATTGTATATTTGATGTAAAATATTTGTGACTTATGGATCAGGTAAAAGCTTTTATTTCTCATAGTAGTGACGATGCATTATATGTAGATGCATTAATTAGTCTTATTGGTAAAAATAGTCTGGCGGTTGATAAGTTTTGTTTTGAATCAGGAGAACGGACAATCGACGAAATTATCAAATCAATTGATAATAGCGCAATTTTTATCCTGCTTCTTTCTCGCTCTTCTCTTGGAAAAGATTGGGTGAAGAAAGAGATATCAATAATAAAGAGATATATTGATAATGGCGCCTTAAAAAGATTTAAACCATACATCATAGATAATACTATTGATTATTCATATGAAAAAATACCAGAGTGGATTAAAGATGAATATAACCTAAGAACAATTTATCATAAACCCCCATTTCTTGCGCGTAAAATTGAAGAAGAAGTTAGCAAGATAATATGGGAGCAATATCCTAGTATCAAGCAGGATGAACGGGTGTTTGTTGGGCGGGATTCTGAAATTGAAAAATTAAGGGAAAAATATCTTCAACGAGATCTTAAATATAGAAAAGTTGTCATTGTTTCAGGAATTCCTGATGGAATCGGCCGCCGTCGGTTATTAACGGAGTTTATAAGGAAGATTGATACAAATAAAGATGAAACCTATAATCCCTTTTCTGTGGCGTTGGAGGAGGATGATAGTATTGAAGATCTTATAATACAATTAAACAATCTTTTCTTATTTGAGCACAACAAAGAACTTCTTCAGTTTTTATCAGAAGCAGATAAGGCAAAAAAAATAGATAAGGTTGTTGAATTTGTATGGCACCTCTTAGAATCGAGGGAAAAGTTATTCGTGAGAGATAATGGGGCAGTCGTAAGGCGAAATGGAGAATTATCGTCATGGTTCAAAGATATTATCAAATCTACAAGGATTGATCAGACTGTATTATTTATAGCCTCTAGAAATAGATTAACAGAAGAATATCCCGAAATTGTGTCTTTAGATTTGTCTCCTTTGAGTAATGATAAAGCTAAAATCTTACTGAGGCAATATTTGGATAATCATGGCAAAACTATTTCTGGGGAAGATGTATCATTTTTCATTCAACAAACGGGCCCAATGCCTAGTTTGATACATAAATGTGCATCGTTAATTCTTGAGATGGGGCCAGAATTGGCTAAATTGAAGCAAAAAAGTTATCAATACACAGGGGATGAACTTACGAGAAATCTTATTTCTGATTTTCAAGGGAACAAATCGTATATTCAGGTTCTAATTCTGTTATCCGAATTCCCATATTTACGATATTATGACATAAAACAAATAACAAAAGGAGTAGTTGAAGATGTTGATCAAATATTATTAGATTTATATTCATTGTCTATTTTCGAAACACTTGGAAGTAGTAATGATTATTATCGTATGAATCCTATTGTGGCAGATTTAATTAACAGATCAAGGTATAAGCATGATGAAACTTTGTGGGGTGAATTACGATTGAAAACTCATGATATTATAGAACATGAAACTTTTGAATGTCCTAATCTGGGTATCTTGCTAAAGAAAATAGAGCTGAATATAAAAGGAAATACAGATAATATATCCAAAGCATATATAATACCTTCAATCGTAATAAAAACGATAAATGACGAATATCGTAAGAAAGTAAAAGCAGGATATAAAACTGTTGTTCAATTGTGCAAAGCATTACTAGAGCGAAATAATAATTATTATGATGAAATCATAGGAAGCATTTATTATATGCTTTGTTCTGCGTATGCTCAGTTGTGTGATGAAACGCTGTTTGAATACATTACTTGTCTCGAGGATAAATTTGATGAATACTTTATAAAAGGATTGTATTATCGTAAGAAGAAATTATACAATCGAGCGGAAGACAATTATCGTCTGGCACTAAAAATAAGACCTCACAGTTTAACCGCAAAGAATGGATTAGCAATATCATTGCAAAGACAGAATAAATATAAAGAAGCTCTTAATCTAGCTAGATTTACTTATCAAAAACAGCCAACCAATCCTTACTTTATTGTAACCTATTTTAAAAGTTTAATACGCACTAATCCAGATCAAATTGCTGTATTAAATCAATTAATAAAAGATTTACAATCATCATGGGATATCAATAAGGAGTCCTTTGGAGATATGCTACAAGCAGAATATCACTATTTTATAGAGGAAGACTTTAACCGCGCTATCGCTGTGTATAAAGCATCTTTACAAAGAAATCCTCTATATCCTGTTTATATCAGTTTACATGAAGTATGTTCTATTTATCAAAAAAAATGCGGCATAGGAAGTGGTATCGCTAATGAAATTGCGAAACAATACCATTTTGATGTAGAAAATGATGAAGATATTATTTAGAAGAAGCCCAATCAACATAATGTTGGTTGGGCTTCTTCTTTGAGTGAGGTAGAGTTTAACAATATCTAAATTTGAATAATGATTCGAATTAATGAGAGTTATGAATTATAACATAATAATTAGAACTCAAACCCTTCCAACTCCTCTCTACTCTGGTTGTTCTTCTCCACCATCGCCCGATACGCCTCCTGCATATCGAGCACCTTTATAAAGTAGGGGATGGAAACCTTCTCGGGTAATTGCGTGCACCGCTTGTTGAGTTGGTAGGTCAGACTTATTGGCTCCGTATTCGGAACGCCAACGGCATTGTACTTGGTAAGCAATACCGATAATGCCTCCTTATTTCGTCTGGGTGCTGCCACTCCTTTGGCTTTACAGAAATCGCATAGCTACTTGTCGTTATATTCATTTAGAAAAATTATTGCCATAACCAGTAAAAACACACTCTCTCGAAATCCGTTTTACAGTCCGAATAGGGAGAGAGGTGTTTTACAAGGTTTAGGAGCGTACGGAATATATTGCGTTTTAATGAGTATCTTTGCGTTGGTATAGATAGCTTTCATTTTATGGATTGTGCAAGCACTATTGATATAATCATAGGTTTTGTTTGTGTATTGCTTACTCTGTGGACAATTAAAATGCAATTTTTCTCAAAGCCCAAAGAAGAGTTGGAACATTTAAGAATCCAATTTAAGGCAACACAGAACTTATCTCTCCAAATTCAAGGTGATTTAGAAAGACTGATTGCGCAATATAATGCAGGCAAGTGTAAAATGGTTTCTGGATTTACCTATGAGACTTGTCTTGAAGAAATGAAATCAACCTTCAAGACAAATCTAACAGATGAGGTCTTGGAAAAACTGGTTTCACAAAATCCGTCCAAGCCCACAATACTTTCAGTCATTAAGAGTTTGGAAGTTCAGCATGAAAACCTCATGCAACTTCAGGTAAATCTTAATTTGATTCGTAGGCAGATGGATAACCCTTGACCACAATTATTTTGCAACCATTCTATCTCTTACGATAACTATACACGCTGTTGTTTTGCCATTGATTTTTGGTGATGTCATTTTCACTTCGTATCATTTGGCGAGATCGGTCGCTTTTGCGGTTTGTTGAATACCCAAACTGTCGTATATCTTTTGCAGTTCCGTTTTGACCTTGTTCTTTGGGATGGATGTCTGCTTGGTAAAGGTCTCATTTATCATCTTGGCAATCTTGCGTTCAACAGGAACAGATCACTGTTTCGTCAGCTCCCTGCGGATGTTGCCTACATGATATTTCAACGCCTGTACTTTGGCAGTTCCCAACTCCTCATAAGCCTGCTTTACCAAAGGATATTTGGCTGCAATCTGAGCACACAACTCTTCATGGCTTACCAAGGAGAAGAAAGGCTGGGACGTTTTCAGTCGATGGTATTCCTCAAACAACTCCTTGAATGTAACCCGCGCATTGTTTTTATCCTCCAGCTTCTCGATAATTTCGCTGAATGAGTGCTGTGTAATGAAGTACCCGTTTCGTTTCAGTTCGCTGGAAAGGTTTACATAGGTTCTGTAAATATGGCGGCATATCTTGAAGTTTACGATGTCCATATTGGCCAGATTCTTATCCACGACCAGCTTATTGTCCTCAATCCTTACATATTGCTCGTTGATATATTTGATCTTTGACAAGGTCTTTACCCGAGTTTTGTCGCTCAACGCGTTTATCTCTTGGGCATACTGTACAGCTTCCTTCAATGTCTTTTGAGTGGCGGCCACATATTCATCCAATGTTACCTCTCGGCTATATTTGGTCGTTGAGAAGACATGGATAATCTCCCTTTTGTATTTGGAATCCCGTACCCGTCCGCAAATTTGAGTAAACAGGGTTGAGATGTCCAATAAGGTATGAGCCTTGTTGCCATCGCTGACGATGAAAGTAACTCCGTTTTCATCATACAAGTCACATCCTTCAAAACAGGTCGAGGTGTAAAAGTTTATCTTCTTCACGGGGTCTGACGGCTGATCAATGGGATAGTCCTTACCTAACTTGCGCTGGTTGTTCTCGCTATTGTCCCCGCTTGTGGAGCACACCACTTTCACTTGGTCAGGGGTGAGTTTTGCCAGATCTATCACCTTTGCGATGAACTCTACGCTGTTTACAAAGATGTGCAGATTGTAAGGCAAATTACCATCCAATACCTTGCGGCACTCTTTAACGATATATTGTGCAGGCTTGGATGTTTGACGGGACCGCACATGGATCTCTGTCAGATGGGGCCAGTTAATTTCGCATATGGGCAGATGCTTCAACTCTTCCAGAATATACTCCCGTTCAATCGGAGTAGCGGTCATGTAAGTGACACGGGCGAATTTTCCAGCCTCCGCCAATAGATTCTTGATGGCCGTATGACGAAACGAGTAGGAGTTGAATAAGACATGTCATTCATCAACCAGCAGGAAAAGGTCGTTATAAGGGTCGAGACCTGCAGCCTGCAATGCCTTGATGGTTCGTGGCAGTGAATCGTATGTAACGGCAATCTTTAAGAGAGAGTGGCTTTGCGCGTATTCCATAATATCCTGTTCCTCGATTCCCTCGTAAACGCCCAGCACGGAAATATCGTCTTGTCGGTAAATGGTCTTGTTCTTGACCAGCGCCACATAAGGCATGGCAATAAGGGTCGGAATCGGATTACGGATGGCTAATTCAGTGGCACCACACCCTGTTTGTCTCTTGTTGAAGAGACAGTTATTAGGAATCTCTGTCAGAAAGTCCGACAGATAGGTTGCTCCTTCGGGAGCTTCAATCGTTCAGTTTTGATTTGTATTCATATACTTATATGTTTGATAGTTAGTAATATCTATATAATCTTCCATCTTTTTTAATCTTGAATCTATATTTATAAAGGAGACTTTCATTTCACACTCAAAAAATGTGGAAAGACAGCGCAAAGAAAAGGCAGACGAATCTGCCTTAACAAAATTAGCCCTATTTGAACGGTGGATGTCTTTCGTAGAAAAGTTATGCAAATATATAAAATATTTAACTAAAAATCAAATAAATTTACTATAAAATTCTTAGTCTCGCTGATGTTTGGGATTTGACAATACCCACTCTTTGGGTACTTCTTTTCCCAATGCAACTCTCGCGTGAATAAATTTCGGTTCCCACATTTCTTCCCCGTCTTCATCTTCGGTCTCTAATGTGTCTATATAATCACTCAAATCGTCGTCTTTCAATTCTTCTGACAGGAGATAGATATAATGACTGGGTGGATATTCGTTACCAGGGGTACAATCAACATAGCACTTGTATTTGTTGGAATAAATAAAGCTATGGTGTACCGCCATTACTTTGGGCCCATTCGGCATGTTTAAGGCTGTCTTGGAAATGACGATTCCCTCGCAATAATTACAACGCTCCCCAAATTCTTTTAAAATACCATTCATGCTGCAAATGAAGAGCGCATTACTATTGCATGAGATAGGAGCCACCCAACTCCATATGATGAGATTTTTCGCCGCTGGAACATCGGCAATCATTTTGGCTTTATACTCATCCAGATCAATTACGTCGTAAGCCCTATTATAAGCCTTACATGTGTCTTTGTAGTAGTTCTTGGTTTTCATAATTAAGTTTTTAAGGTTTAGGAATTGTGTGTCGTTATGAAGATACGGAAAGTTCAACAATTATACAAACATCTATTAATGAGATAATCCGTATCTTTGATACACCCCGCTAAATTTTGCAGACGATGGATATTTACGAGTATGTACATTGGATTGGCAATACCATGTTCCCAGCCTACGAGATTGAGGAGGATGGAAAGGAGTATCAGGTAGACACCGCATGCACGCAGGACTTCATCATCGCGGATGAAAGAGGTCTCGACATGTCGAAATTTCCATTTACCAAAGAACAGTTTCTGGAGAACAAGCCAGTTGTCCGTTCCTTGGAGGCATTGGGTATCGACATCGAAAAATTCTGGATGGCGCTGCTCTTCGTCTATAACCTGACGCAGAACCAGACCGAGCATGTAATGCTGCTTCCCGCATCATCTTTCGAGCAATTTCAGAACTTTGCCCGATATCTCCACTCCCATCCCGATGCCCAGATTCGAATTTGGCAAGGACGGGAGCACGGCGTGACCATTGACTCCCAGGAAGCGATACGGATGCTGGCTGCCCTTTTGGCAGAAAACTCTGCCAAGCTGTTTGACAGTTTGTCAAACAACGTTTATTTCAAAATGGGTGATTTCTCGGTCAAACTCAAGAATTGCTACAAGATTACCTTCGTCGTCAAGTGTCTCTTCCCGTTTCTGGAGCATTTCAAGGAAGAGGACAAGCGGAGTTCCAATCCGAACAAAATATCCTATAATCTGATGCTGCTCATCTCCCGAATCATTTATATGTTCGGATATACGAATAACAAGAAATTCCTTGATAATGACGAGAATATAAAAGGAATATGGCAGCGTTACAAAGACGAGGAATGGCGCGTCTTGGGTCGGCATTTCTATTGAGCTAATCTTTCAAATTAGAGGGAAAAAGGACGGTTCTTAACCGTCCTTTTTTTGTGTCCATATAAGGGGTAGCAAAAATAACACATTTTTTCGCTATCCGACAACAAATTGCTTATCAACGACTTATGTATGATTTTCGCTAGAGTTATCCATGTAATCGCGAACATAGGTTCCTTGACATACACCCCGCTTCTCGGTTGGGAGGGAGTATCCGAACCGAAAGGCCGAAGGTCGAATCGAACGATGGAACGAGGATGGGAGTTCGCCCAAGCCATCCTCGGCCCGTCCAACGAGCTGGCAAGAGCTCACCAGTCAGACCCGACGCCGAGAAACCAATATCAAAACCTTGAGGGTGGTATAGGGGAGCCCTACTTATTGTAAAAACAAAATTTATAAATAACCTTAATACCTCGCGGGTGTATAGGCAAACCCGCACCTAAGATTATGAAAAGATTAATTCTTAGCTCGGACAACGAGAACCGCCAGTTCGCATTTGTAAAGGGTAACCGCCCGACCAACGCCAAGACCGTGAAGGCCAAGGAGAAATCGATGCAGGAGCATGGGCAGTTGTCGCCAATCACCGTCGTGAAGGGTGGGGATGTCTGCAAAATGAACGGCTGCTTGGTCGACCTGCAGGGACACGATATCCCTAA
>ULIX01018362.1_pt1 | contig 15165 bp, 13 predicted proteins | sample 1950721 | NCBI WGS metagenome assembly ULIX01 (sample SAMEA4835459, study PRJEB28245) | human gut metagenome | biome: gut microbiome; material: fecal sample | place: Denmark | collected 2008
GCTTAAGAGTCGGAAGCACGTTAGCCTCAAAGAAGCCCTTGATTGTTTCAAAGATAGAACTGAACTCCATGGATTATCTCTCCTTTTTTTAATTGGTTTTAGGATCCTTCCTGTGTATAATATATCAGAGAAAACAAAAAAAGAAAAGAGCTTTTTTCGAAAAAACACTACAAAATTAAACTGCTTATATTGGTAAAAACTAACAAGTCGGGCCGGAGTGTTGATTTGCTTGGTGCAATGAGGCGGATGTTTTTATTGTAAGAAAAGACAGTTTGTGATACAATAATATTGTTGCTGCAAAGGTATCGGGCAGATACGGCGGCAGAATACAAATATATTGGGAGAGTGCTCTTATGGCTCTTAAAGCAGGTGCGCTGATTATAGCCGCAGATAATAAAAAACGCGAAAAACCCATTTATATGTGTGAGGCTTTGTCTTTGCCGCTCATTTCGTATGTGAAGTCGTATGCCGAAAAGGCTGATGCGGAAAAAACGGCAATTATAATTGAAAGTGATAGCTCCGGTGTTGAAGCAATAAAGGGCGACAGCCGGGTGTTTGTATCGCCGGATGCCGAAAATGACAGCGATTTTCTGCTTGCAGCCGACGGCTTTGCAGACGAATTTGACTATGTATATGTTCTCTATGGAAATGTACCGCTTATGAGCGGCAGCTCTCTTAAAAACGCGCTTTCTCTCTGCGTGAACGAGGATAATGAGGCGGCCGCTGTCTTTTCAAGACAGCCTAATGGTGAGGACGTGACCGGAGCGTATGTGTTCTCTTCAAAAAAACTCATGACACTCATTAAAAACGGCGCATCGCGCTCAGCCGAGGAGCTTTTCCGCGCCTGTGATAAAAAAGCACGGTTCCAAACCGATTGCAGATGCGAAACGAGTGCTGTCTATGATATGTGCTCACTTCACGAAATCAGCGAGACGGTTCGCTTAAGAGAGATAGAGCATCAGCTTAACTGCGGTGTGAATATCCCATGCTTTGACGGAGTTATGATTTCCCCGAACGTAAAAATCGGCGAGGGTACACTGATTTTGCCCGGCACGATTTTACGCGGAAACGTAACGATAGGCAAAAACTGCACCGTAGGACCCAATACGCTTCTTCACAATACAACTGTCGGCGATGATGCGTATTTAAACAGCGTTCAAAGCTTTGACGCAAGGATAATGAGCGGCGTAAATATAGGCCCGTTTGTTCATATAAGACCCAATTCGGTGATAGGCGAAAAGGTGCATCTCGGCAACTTCGTCGAGGTGAAAAATTCCAATATAGATACCGGCACAAAGGTTTCGCACCTTACGTATGTCGGCGACAGCGACGTGGGCAAGAGGGTAAACTTCGGCTGCGGAACGGTAACGGTCAACTATACAGGCAAGGCGAAATTCAGAACCACCATAGGCGACGATGCGTTTATAGGCTGCAACACAAATCTTGTAGCTCCCGTGACGGTCGGTGACGGCGCATATACCGCGGCAGGCTCCACAATAACAGAGGACGTTCCCGGCGATTCGCTCGGTATAGCAAGAGCACGTCAGGTCAATAAGATAGGCTGGTGCCTAAAAGATAAATAAGGACAGGTAAACACAATAATGTTAGGCAGATTCAAAAAAACGGAAGCTGTCGGCGCACCCGAATTTTTAGTGGCAGGACTCGGTAACCCCGAGAAAAAATATACCCTGACACGTCATAATTCGGGGTTTTTGTGCGTTGACTTTCTTGCCGAAAAGCACGGTTTGAAAATAAATAAACTCAAGTTCAAGGCGGTTATAGCCGATACGGTTATAAACTCGCACCGCTGCATTGTAATGAAGCCGCAGACCTATATGAATTTAAGCGGAGAGGCCGTAAAGGCTGCGGCAGATTTTTATAAGATACCTCCGGAAAAAATCATTGTGATTTTTGACGATATATCGCTTGACGTAGGCAGACTGAGAATACGCCGCAAGGGCTCAGACGGCGGTCATAACGGTATAAAGAGCATAATATCCTGTATAGGCAGCCAAAATTTTCCGAGAGTCAAAATCGGCTGCGGCAAAAAGCCTCATCCCGATTACGACCTTGCCGCATGGGTTCTCTCCGAGTACAAAAAGGACGAGGCACCGGAGCTTAAAAAGGCACTTGATAATGCCTGCTGTGCGGTGGAGCTTATTCTGGACGGCAAAACAGACGAAGCCATGAACAAATATAATTCCTGAAGGAGCTTTAATTTAATATGTCAGCATTTGCTGAGGTCTTAAAGGCCTCGCCCGAATATAAGACGCTCGAAAAGGCGGTAAAAAGCAAAAATCTGCCTGTCGGAGTTCTCGGCGTTTCGGGAATCCATAAGGCTCATATTATAAATTCGCTCTGCGGTAATTTAGATCGCAGGGCTCTTGTCATTATGCCCGACGAAGCGGCTGCGACGAAGCTTTGCGAGGACTTGCGTGTTTTCGGCAAGAATTCGTTTCTGTATCCGGCGAGGGATTTTTCGTTTACCTCGGCGGAAAATCGTTCCCACGAATATGAGCAGCGCCGTATAAATGCGCTCACAAATATTTTAAACGGCACCGCCGATATAGTGGTTTGCTCCGCAGAGGCGGCGGTTCAGAGGACTATTCCGCCCGAGGACTTAAAAAAACATTCGCTTACGATAAGGCGAGGCGAGGATATTAAGCTTGGCGACATAACGAGTGTGCTTCTTTCCGCAGGCTATACGAGAGCCGATATGGTGGAGGGAGTAGGTCAGTTTTCCGTGCGCGGCGGAATACTTGACCTGTTTTCGCCAGACGACCAAAATCCCGTCAGAATAGAGTTTTGGGGCGATACCGTTGACACCATGGCTCATTTCGACATAATATCTCAGCGAAGGACCGACAATGTTGATAAGCTGACACTTATGCCGTCAACCGAGATAGTCTTTTCGGGCGGCGACGACTTAATGAAAAAGATTACCGCATTTTATGATACCGTAAAGGGTAAGGGAGCCAAAAAAGCTCGCGAAATGCTGCAAAAGGATATAGACAGGCTCAAAAACGGCGTGAGCTTAAGCTCTGCCGATAAGTATCTTCCGCTCGCTTACGAAGAGAATGCGACAATTTTAAGCTATGCCGATTCGCTTTTGCTTATTGTTTGCGAGAGTGCCGGAGTCAAGGAAAAGGCAAATACCGCAATAAAGCTCCAAAACGAGGATATCAAATATCTCCTTGAGGACGGCGAGCTTTGCCGCGGACTCGACGAGTTTACGATGACCTTCCCGGAGCTTACACGCGAATATGAAAAAAAGGATACTGTTTTTCTCGACGATTTCGCGCGCGGTTCGTTTGACGTACCGGTACGCGACCTTGTAACGTTTACGGCGTCAACACTTCCCGTATGGAACGGAAAGCTCGACATACTCTTGGACGATTTGTCTCCGCTTGTTCAAAAGGATTCGACGGTTGTAGTAATGGGAGGAACGGAAAAGGCTGCAAAAAACCTTGCTGAGGATCTCGAAAACGAGGATGTTCCGGCACTTTATTTTCCGCTCGAGCCCGCCGAATTTCCGCGTGGCAGAGTTTCGGTTTTGCCCGGTGCGCTCTCGGGCGGCTTCGGCTATCCGCACGAAAAATTTTATGCCTTTACCTATGGCAGAAACGCCGTTGCGTCCAAAAAAAGAAAAAGCAGGAGCGGGTTTAAAAAGGGGCAGAGCCTCCACTCGCTTGATGAGCTTAAAAAGGGCGACTACGTTGTTCATTCGCTCCACGGTATAGGCGTGTTTGACGGCATCAATAAGCTTGAGGTCGGCAAAATAACCAAGGATTATATCAAAATCAAGTATGCAAAGGGCGACGTTCTGTATGTACCGGTAACGCAGCTTGACCTTGTCTCAAAATATATAGGGCCTCACGAGGACGACGGCAGAACAGTAAAGCTGAATAAAATCGGCGGCAAGGACTGGGAAAAAACGAGAAATAAGGTTCGTGCCGCAGTCAAGGATATGGCGGATCAGCTCATAGCCCTGTATTCAAAAAGGCAAAACAGTCCCGGCTATGCATTTTCTCCGGATATAGATATGCAGAGCGATTTCGAACGGCGGTTTGAATATGACGAGACGTCCGATCAGCTCAGAGCAATCGATGAAATAAAGGGCGATATGGAAAAGCCTTATCCCATGGACAGACTTCTCTGCGGCGACGTCGGCTTCGGAAAAACCGAGGTCGCGCTTCGTGCGGCTTTTAAATGCGCGGCAGACGGTAAGCAATGCGCGATACTTGTTCCCACAACAATTCTCGCGTATCAGCATTACCGTACCATACTTAAAAGATTTGACGGTTTCCCTGTCGAGATAGAGATGCTGTCACGCTTCAGAACTCCTAAGGAGCAGGAGAAAATACTTAAAAATTTGAAGCGCGGCTCGCTTGACATAATCGTAGGCACGCACCGTCTTGTTTCAAAAGATGTAAAATTTAAGGACCTCGGCCTTTTAATAGTCGATGAGGAGCAGCGCTTCGGCGTGGCTCAAAAGGAGAAGCTCAAGGAGCTGTTCCCAACGGTTGATGTTTTGACTTTGTCTGCGACGCCTATTCCGAGAACGCTTAATATGGCTATGACCGGCATACGCGATATGTCCGTGATAGAGGAGGCTCCGCAGGACAGATACCCCGTTCAGACATATGTTATAGAGCATGATATGGGAATTCTCTGCGAGGCCATGGAGAAGGAACTTCGCAGAGGCGGTCAGGTATATTATCTCCACAACCGTGTCGAATCAATCGAAAGCACGGCGGCTAAGATAAAGGAAATGATGCCGTCGGCTCGTATAGCCGTGGCGCACGGCCAAATGGGCGAGGAGGAGCTGTCTGAAATCTGGCGTGACTTGCTTGAGGGCGACATAGACATACTCGTTTGCACCACCATTATTGAGACGGGCGTCGATGTTCCGAATTGCAATACGCTGATTATCGAGGACGCCGACAGGCTCGGGCTCGCCCAGCTTCATCAGATACGAGGACGAGTCGGCAGAAGCACACGCAGAGCGTCGGCATATTTCACGTTTAAGCGTGGCAAGGAATTGTCGGAAATAGCGAACAGACGACTTTCGGCAATAAGGGAATATACCGAATTCGGCTCCGGCTTTAAGATTGCCATGCGTGACCTTGAAATCCGCGGAGCGGGCAACGTACTCGGTGCGCAGCAGCATGGCCATATGGAGGCGGTAGGCTACGATATGTACTTGCAGCTTCTCGGTGAAGCCGTGGAGGAGGAAAAGGGCGAAAAGCCGATTTCGCGTAAGAAGGAATGTCTCATAGATATGCAGATAGACGCTCACATTCCCGATAATTACATTAAGAGCATTCCTCAGAGGCTTGCGGTCTATCGCAGAATTGCGGACATTAAAAATACCGAAGATGCAGAGGACGTTAAGGATGAGCTCCGCGACCGATTCGGTGAAATCCCGCAGTCGGTTCAGGGACTTATCGATGTTTCGCTTCTTCGTAATACTGCCGCCGCAAAGGGTATATACGAAATAGGGCAAAAGGGCAATTCCGTTATCCTTTATGTGAACGATATAGATACAAATACGGTTTTGAACCTGTCCTCCATGATGCGCGGCAGAGTGTCTATAATGGATTACGGCAAAAAGCACATCGCGGTAAAGATTGCCGATGGTCAGTCGCCGCTCGATACGCTCAAGGAAATATTCGGATATATGGTGTTCTGATTATGAAGATAGCTGTTGTTTGCGACTCTTTTAAAGGGAGTCTTACGTCAAAGGATGCTTGCGCCGCGGTTAAAGACGGACTTCTTCGGTGTAACAAAAATTTTGAGGTGCTTTCTCTGCCGTTTGCCGACGGCGGAGAGGGGACCTCTCGCTGTTTTTACGATATACTCGGAGGGCAGCTTCGAAAAGCGGCGGTGCACGACCCTCTGCTTCGTGAAATCACGGCGGAATATACCGTTTTGCCCGACGGTACCGCTGTAATTGATATAGCCTCGGCAAGCGGGCTGACGCTTCTCAAGAGCAGCGAGCGCGACGCCGTGAAGGTGTCGTCATTGGGAAGCGGAGAACTGATTTGCGACGCTGCGGAGCATGGGGCAAAACATATAATTCTCGGACTCGGCGGCAGTGCTACCACGGATGCGGGGACGGGCATTTTGTATGCCCTCGGTATGCGGTTCTTTTCGGAGGACGGCGTCGAGGTTTTGCCCGACGGTCAAAATATGATAAGAGTTAAGAAAATACGGCGAACAGAGAATTTTGAAAGATTCAAGGATATAAAGTTCACTCTTGCGTGTGACGTCACAAATCCTCTGTGCGGAGAAAACGGAGCGGCTTATGTTTTTTCTCCGCAAAAGGGAGCCTCGAAGAACGATGTAAAGCTTTTGGATGACGGCTTACGAAATATAGGAGAGATTTTTGAAAAAGCGTCAGGCAAAAAGATTATAAATCTTCCGGGAACCGGAGCTGCGGGCGGCATCGGCGGTGGCTTATCCGCCTTTTTGAACTGTGAGCTCCAAAGCGGATTTGATGTGCTGGCAAGGGCTGCATCGCTTGAGGATAAAATACGTCGCTCCGATGCGGTTATAACGGGCGAGGGCAAGACGGACAGGCAAACCCTATTCGGCAAGCTTCCTAAGAGAGTCTCGGACATAGCCGAAAAATTTGGTGTTCCGTGTATCCTTTTGAGCGGCGACGTCGAAAACGATATTTCCGCCGAGAAACTCGGAGTATGCGAAATACATAAAATAAAGGAAAACGGTATAAGCCTTGAGCATTGTATGAAAAACGCCGCTTCGCTTTTGTCCGAAAGAGCTTTTGCGATAGGCAAAGACTCAAAAATAATAAATAAGCAATATAGCAGAAAACAAGAGAAAATGCGAGAAAACGAGAGATAAATCATATAATCGTTAAAATATTGAAAAAACGGTGTTGACGAAATCGTTTCTTCGTGATAATATATTCGGGCAATAAAAAAGAAATAATTATTCGGAGGTTATGTTTTATGTCAACTTATATGCCTAAGGCTGCCGACATCAGCCGTAACTGGTATGTTCTTGATGCTGACGGCAAAACCCTCGGTTCCGTTGCTGCAGAGGCTGCTACGCTTCTTCGCGGCAAGCACAAGCCGACATTTGCTCCTCACGCTGACTGCGGCGATCACGTAATCGTAATCAACGCCGGCAAAATAGTTCTTACAGGCAACAAGCTTGAAAAGAAAATGTACTATCATCACACCGGTTATATCGGTAACATGAAGAAGATTCAGTATAAGACCCTTATGGCTGAAAAGCCCGAATTTGCTCTTAAAAAGGCAGTTAAGGGTATGCTTCCCGATAACTCACTCGGCAGAAAGCAGCTTACAAGACTTCGTATCTTCAAAGACGGCGAACACACACATGAGGCTCAGAAGCCCGAAGTTAAAGAATTCTGAGAAAGGGAGGCAAAAATAAATGTACGAGACTAATCCTTATTTTTACGGCACAGGCAGAAGAAAGAAGTCGGTTGCAAGAGTTCGCGTTTATGCAGGCTCAGGCAAAATAACGATAAACAATCGTGATATCGACGATTATTTCGGCCTTGAAACACTTAAACTTATAGTTCGTCAGCCTCTCGCTCTCACCGGCACAGCTGACAAATTCGACATCGTCTGCAACGTTCAGGGCGGCGGTGTAACAGGCCAGGCAGGCGCAATTCGCCACGGCCTTTCAAGAGCTCTTCTTCAGTACGACGAAAATCTTCGTCCGGCACTCAAGAAGGCCGGCTTCTTGACTCGTGACCCGAGAATGAAAGAGAGAAAGAAATACGGTCTCAAAGGCGCTCGTCGCGCACCGCAGTTCTCAAAGAGATAATCGGTTACGATTTTTCAATCAAATACTTCAAAAGCCACGGGAAATCAACGGTTTTCCGTGGCTTTTTTTATATAGCGATACCATAACGGCTTCTTTGCATAGACCGAAAAAAGGATTTTGCGTTCGGTTCGCTGCGTTTTAAAATTTCCCCAAAAAAGCCTTGACAGGTAACCGAACGGCTACTACTATTTGGAAGTGAATTTATGACGGGAGATACAAAGGAGCGTGTTTTGGAAACCGCGCTTTTTGAGGCAATGTACAATGAATTGCCTCCGCGATAAAAAGAGCTTGCGGTTTTTGTCCTGTACGATGGCGAGACTAAAAGCGTTGTCGGGAAATTGTCTGTTATTTAACAAAAAAACAGACTAAGCTATTGCAATTATTGTTGAAATATTATATAATCTGCTCATTGATTAAACAGAAAATAAATTTGGGGGATAACTATGAGCTGGACATTATATTGGGTGCTTTTGGCAATCGGCATTGTTATGACAGGTATATTTTTGTTCTTGCGTGTTAAAAAGGGCGGAATTTCCGCACTGTATGCCAAGGCGGCGGCGAGTCTCTGTTTTATTTCAACCGCTTTTGCCGCAACAAGCGCAAACCGCGACAATATTCAATTCGGTCTTTGGGTGGCGTTTGGACTCATACTCGGAATGGTCGGCGATATTTGGCTTGACTTGAAATGGATTTATTTGCAGGATAAGGATTCATATCTTTATTCCGGCTTTATCTCATTCCTTTTAGGTCACATCTGTTTTAACGTGGCGATTTATAAAAGCTACAGATTTACCGGCAAAACACTTGCAGTTTCCATAGGCGTATCGCTTCTTATAGCTCTCGGCAATATATTGACCGAAAAGCTTATGAAAAATCATTTCGGCAAGTTTAAATTCATTGTATTTCTCTATACCTTCTTCCTGGCGTTGACTATGGTTTCGGCCATTATAGCGGCAATTGCCACCGGATTTGAAAAGGTTTGGGTTGTTATGGCTGTAGGCGGTGTCCTCTTTACTCTGTCCGACGCGGTTCTTTCGGGTATGTACTTTGCCGAAAACAAGAATACAAAGTTTAACATATTCTTAAACCATATCTTATATTACGCAGCTCAGTTTACGATGGCGGCGACAATCCTTTGCATTAAATAAAAAATCGGTGGGAGCTTAAATTTAGTTCCCACCGTTTTTTACAGCTGCCTTTAGTTAAAAAACAACTAAGCTTTGATTATTACATTTTTAATGCTTTCAGTCCTGAAATGACTTTAAGGCGTCGATTGTGTCTTGTATCAGCTCGTCAAGCGAAATACCGAGCATATCCGCACCGCGCTGTATGACCTCGCGAGAGCAGCCGGCGGCAAAATTCTTCGCCTTGAATTTTTTCTTCACGGATTTAAGCTCAAGATCCTGTACGCTGTGCGACGGGCGCATTTTTACAACGGCTCCTATAAGCCCCGTAAGCTCATCTACCGCATAAAGGACCTTTTCCATCTCGTGTTCCGGCTTAATGTCTACCGTTATGCCGTACCCGTGGCTTGCCGTTGCGTGAATTATCTTTTCGTCAATGCCTCTTTCGCGCATTATTTCCTGTTCCTTTATGCAGTGCTCTTCGGGATACATTTCAAAGTCAAGGTCATGTAAAAGACCTACGATTCCCCAAAAATCCCTGTCGCCGCCGTAGCCGAGCTTGTCGGCAAAATACATCATTGTTTTTTCAACCGTTTCGGCGTGCTCAAGGTGAAACGGCTCCTTGTTGTATTCCGTAAGGAGCGCGTATGCTTCGTCTCTTGTCATATTCAAACACCCTTTTGTGTATTTATTTTGCCCTGTAATCCGTCAAATCTTTTACGACTTCACCTGCTATTATCAGCCCGACTACCGACGGGACAAACGCGTTACTGCCGGGGATTGCACGTCTTTGTGTGCAATTTCTCGCCGTACCGGGAGGGCAAATGCAGTGCTCGCGGCAGCTTATCGCCGTATCCACAATTGGTACAAGCGGCTTTTCCTTTGAATAAACAACCTTGAGTTTTTTAACTCCGCGTTTTTTCAGCTCGTATCGCATAACTCTCGCAAGCGGACAGACCGAAGTCTTATAAATATCAGTCACCTCAAATGCAGTCGGGTCCATCTTGTTGCCGGCACCCATTGAGCAGATTATGGGAGTTTGGCTGTTTTGCGCCTGCATAACAAGCTCGATTTTGCCCGATACGGTATCTATGGCGTCAACAACATAGTCGTACTGTGAAAAATCAAATTCCGCCGACGTTTCCGGAGTGTAAAACTTCCGATGCGCTGTAACCTCGCAGTCCGGATTTATGTCCTTGATGCGTTCTTCGGCAACCTCGACCTTATATTTTCCTATTGTTGAATGCGTTGCGATTATCTGACGGTTTATATTCGTAAGGCAGACCTTGTCATCGTCTATAAGGTCTAATTTACCAGTGCCCGATCTTGCAAGCGCCTCCACGGTGTAGCCGCCGACGCCGCCTATGCCGAATACGGCAACGCGCGAATTTTGCAGCTTTTCCATGGCTTCTTTTCCGAGAAGCAGCTCGGTACGTGAAAACTGATTCAGCATAATTTCCGCCTTTGTATTATAATAAATATTTTTGCGCAACAGGCAGCGTGCTGTCTGCGATGCCGTATATGGGTTGTTTCGAATTTATTTTTATCAGATGCAGTAAGAGCCGTTTGCGCCTACTGCCTTGTCGATTAAATCCTGAATAGTGACACTGTCGGCATATTTGTTGATAACATCGTAAAAGCCGCGCCAAAAATCAAGCGTTTCACAGTATGAGCTGCGCTCGCAATAGTTGTTTTCGTCCTGTAAACAGGCAACGGGCGACAGCGAACCCTCGCAGACTCTGAGAATGTCTCCCGCCGTGCATTTTTCGGGGTCAACATTGAGCTTGTATCCGCCGGCATTGCCGCGAAAGCTACGTATAAGGCCGGCCTTACTCAGAATTGAAACCACCTGTTCAAGATATTTCACCGATATATCCTGCCTTGAGGATATATCTTTAACAGAGACCGGTGCGGAATTTTGGTGGCGGCCTATATCTATCATAACGCGCAAAGCGTAGCGCCCTTTTGTTGAAATCATAACATATCCTCCGTTTCAAAATATATCCCTATTATACTACCGATTTAGTAGGATAGTCAAGACCGAGTTTATGTGTTAAAAATCCCGGTTTAACAACAGAACTTAAAGAATGATGAGCAAAACAAAGAGAATGTTATTAAGACGGTTTCAAGAAACGTCCTCTGACAAAAACAAAAGCCGAAACTAAGAAGTAAAATTTACTGCTGCGTTTCGGCTTTTCGTATTCGTAATATGTAATTTTAAATGCTTCGAGGGTTACATATCGCCGTTTTTATCCTGCGGCTTCTCGGAACTTGCCGCACGCATACTTTGAGGCATATACGCATTTGACTTTTCTTCCGGAGCGTTGTATTTTTCAGCCTGAAAAGCGGGCTCGTTTTTGTCCTCGGCAGCTTTGTTTTTATTGCCTTTTACAATATTTATAATAGGTCTGACTGCGCCGAGTGCACACAGAAATATGCCGATTATCAGGTCGGTCACATATGATTTGGAGATTTCGGGCTCACTGAGAAATCTGTAAGCATTTCTCAACGACTCGGCAAAGGTGAGCGTAAAATCTATCTCGCCGTCGGCAAACCACGACTGATATGCACTGTAAACATCCTTTGCAAGACAGCAGTACCAAGCGAGAATTATCACAAGCAAAGCCATAACCACAGAAATTATGCAGCCGAATTTGCTGAGCTTTTTAGCGAAAACCTCATATCCTTTAAACGCACATATAACTCCTATCAGTCCGCTTATTGCGGCAATATAGCCTACTTGGTACAGCAGAAAATACACTACTCCTCCCGCAAGTGAAAAAAGGAGCGCACCTACCGTGCCTGCAAGACGATTTTCGGGAACGACCGCAGTATCGGAGCTCTCCGTATATTGTGAGAGAGGTTCGATTTCTTTTGAATTTTTCATTTTGAAATTCATCACCTTTCGGGCATCGGATGCTTGCAGGCACCGTTTTGCCGCAGTTTTGATTTAACTTGACATCGGCAAGGCGAACCTTACAGAGAATGCAACGATAAGATTATACATAAGAATGCGAGCTTTGTCTATAAAAAGATTATGTTGTCATTTCTTATGGCAATGTTACGATGAATAAAATATAATCTTTCGCGAAATGGTATAAATACGTCAGCAGTTAGTAAGCGGATATTTTTCATACAAAGAAAAACGGAGCAAAGTTTGCTTTGCTCCGACGTGGTGCGGGTAGCAGGACTTGAACCTGTACAGAGTTGCCTCCACAAGAACCTGAATCTTGCGCGTCTGCCAATTCCGCCATACCCGCATATTAAGTTTTGTCCTCTGAATTTTACACGGCGAGGACATCAGAGGCGGAGCTTACTTTCAGATAAATCTACTTTCGGCTTGTTCCGCAAATATAAAAACGCATTTCTGCGATTTTACCGTTTTCGGCGTGGGCGCATTATCGGACACAGTATCTGCCGATTTGCCGCACGATATAATATATGATATTAAAAATCAAAGCCTCGTATTACCGAGAAGCGATAAAGTATAGATTTTTAATTTCCGCTGTTTATAATACCATTTAGCGGCGTTGTTGTCAAACCCTTTTTATGCGCGCGTAATTGACAAAACAGTCAAAGTACCTTATGATATAAACATCAAAAGGAGTTGATAAAATGGGGAGCGGTAAATTGCCTGCCGATGGAACTAACAGCCCAAAAAGGCTTTATTATATCGATATTCTCAATATTCTGTCTTGTTTTGCCGTTGTGGTGCTGCATTGCTCCGGCGGAGTTTTTTATTATCAGAAAACACGCCTTTGGTTCATATATATGTTTTTGCAGACCGTAGCTCATTTTGCCGTGCCCGTGTTTTTTATGATAACCGGTGCAAATTTACTTGATTACCGCAAAAAATACGATACAAAGACGTTCTTTAAAAAACGTGCCGCAAGAACACTTGCACCGTTTCTTTTTTGGTCGCTGCTTTACTGGGTACGCCCGTTTGTGTTAAAGCAGGCAACCGCGCCCATGAGCGCAAAGGGGCTTTTCCTTGCGATATTCAATAACGAGGCAAATTATGTATTTTGGTTTTTCTATTGCATTTTTGCCGTATATATGTGCCTGCCGCTGTTTTCGCTCGCCGCGGATAAGAAAAACATCAAAACCATAGAGTATGTGTGCATTCTCGGCTTTGTGTTCAATTCGGTTTTGCCGCTCGTCAACAGATTTGTAATTCCCGTATACGGTGGACTGACTCCGGTTATAGTAACGGGCTATGTGGTATTTGTCTTTATGGGCTGGCTTATAAAAAACAAGGATTATACCAAAAAGGCGCGTATGCTTATTTATATATCGGGTATTTTCGGAGCCGCCCTGATGTTTTTCGGAACATATATTGTCAGCAAAAAAAGCGGGGAAACCGACACTTTGTTTATGGACTATACGTCAATAGCCTGCCTGCCTATGTCCGCCGCCGTATTTACGGCAGCGAAATATATAAAATGGGAGCGGCTTTTCAGGATTATTCCGGAAAAATTCATAAGAGCCCTGTCGTCGCTCAGCCTCGGAATATATGTTACGCATATGCTCGTTTTGTTTGCGTTTGATAAAGTGGCTGTTTTTGCGGAGCATCCCGTGTATTATTCGGTGTTTATGCCGTTTATAGCATATATTATATGCGCCGTACTGTCGTTCGTCATCAAAAAAATACCGATTTTAAAACATATTATGCCTTAAAATCCTTTTTCAAAAATTCAGCTACGCCGTCATTATTGTTTTCCCCTATGACTTCATCGGCAATCTGCCGAAGCTCCGGGACAGCATTTTTGACGGCGTATTTTCTGTCCGCCAGCGAAAACAGAAGTATATCGTTTCTGTTGTCGCCGAACGCCGCGATTTTGTCCGCGCCGACCAGAGCCATAACCTCATGTGCGCCGTTAGCCTTACTCGCCTTACTGCTGTATATTTCGAGAAACCAGTATGGGGTGTATGTGTCGGCGTAAAAAGAACAGGTGACTCCGTTTATTTTCTGCGCCGCGTCATAGATGGGCTTCAGCTCGTCATATCCGTCGGAAAGACTTATAAAAACGGGGTGCATATCGTCTAAAATCTCGTATTCGGAGACTTTTTTAAATTCGCCGAAGAATTTACCCTTTCTTTTTTCGTAAAAATCACGGTGAATGGGCAATTTGAAATCAGTGTATTCTATTGTGAATTTTCCGTCGTCGCCGTAGAAAAAGGCAAACGGCGATTTGTTCCTTCGAACAAATATTTCCGTTATCGCAAAAAAGGCGTCCTTCGGTATCTCGTGGTAGGTAACCGCTTTTTTGTTCTTTAAATCAAACAGAAACACACCGTTCATAAGCACCGCCGGCACGGATATGTCAATATCCTTCAAAAGCTCTGCGGCAGACATTGCGCTTCTTGCGGTAGCAACGGTAAACAGCATACCGTTTTTTATAAGCTCATTTATTATTTCGACGCTGCGGCGGCTTACTTTCCCGCCGTCATTCAGGAGCGTTCCGTCCATATCCGATATGTAAAGTGTTTTCATTTGTCTCTCCGTTAATTTTTTAGGAAGAGTTTAGCATACGCAAAATGCATTGTCAAACCATACGGCAGGATAAAAATTTTAATTGCCTTGAATGTTGATTTATGGTAAAATTTATGTAAAATATCCGAAAGGGGTACATGAAATGACAAAAAAATCTAAAACCCTGATTTCAATATTGCTGTTTGTAGTTTTGTTCGGCGGACTTCTTTTAACCGCTACGTTTACCGATTTGCAGGTGAGCGATATCCTGACGCGGCATGCTTTGGCGTCACATTCGTATTACACTAACGACCCGTTCGGTGCCACATTTGAGAGCGTCGGCAGCGCGCCTGTTTATTTTATGCTTGCATTCAGTATACAGATACTCTTTTGGGGTGTTCGCAGATTTTGGAAAAAACGCCCGATAAAGGATATTGTTGAAGTTATAGGCGTCATAGCGGGTACTGCGGCATATTACGCATTTTTAAGTGAGACCGTGGGCTATCTTTTACAACACCTGAATGCGGAGAGCTACAAGGGCTCGGCTTTTTTGTCGGGGATTGCGCTGTTTTTGGCGGCACTTTTTATGCTGTTCGGAACCCTTGCCGTAAAGAATTTCTCCGATGAATCCATAAAAAAGCTTATAAACTTTGCGTTTGCAATGATTTGCACCGTAATACTTGCAAATGCCGTGGTTGCGATAGTTAAAATCCCGTTCGGCCGTATGCGGTACCGCGCTATGAATAC
>ULIX01032668.1_pt1 | contig 15075 bp, 17 predicted proteins | sample 1950721 | NCBI WGS metagenome assembly ULIX01 (sample SAMEA4835459, study PRJEB28245) | human gut metagenome | biome: gut microbiome; material: fecal sample | place: Denmark | collected 2008
CGACGCGAAGGGATGCACATAGCCAAGCGCATCGAGGAGAGCGTGAGCCGGATAACCGGCAAGACCGTCCGGTACTCGCGCTACTTCCTATCGGACGACAAAAGCAATGGGGAAAGCTGTCAGACCCCGCATAATCAACAATAACAGACATGAACGAGATTATCGAAGTGAAGCAGGCAGACATGCTTCAGGCAATCAACCGAGCGGAGGTGGACATACAGGTAGCCACCGCCAAGCAGTACCCGCGTGACCTGAACACTACCCTGAACAAGATTGCGACCTACGCCACGATGGACCGCGAGACGGCGGAGGACTGCTTCTACGTCCTGAGGCGCAAAGGCGCAGACGGCAAGACAAGCGTCATCGAGGGGCTATCGGTGCGCATGGCGGAAATCATCGCTGGGGCGTGGGGGAATCTCCGCGTGCAGACGCGCATCATCGGCAACGACGGGCGCATGATAACGGCACAAGCCGTATGCCATGACCTCGAAACGAACTTTGCCGTGAGCAAGGAGGTCAAGCGCCGCATCACAGACAAGTACGGGAAACCCTACTCGGAGGACATGCAGGTCGTGACAGGAAATGCCGCCGCATCCATCGCCTTCCGCAACGCCGTGCTGGCCGTCATTCCGAAGGCCGTGACGAAGAAGGTCATCAACGAGGTGAAGCTGGTGGCCCTCGGGCAGTCTATCGACGTGGATACGGCACGACAGAACTGCATCGCCAACTACGCCAAGCGCGGCGTGACGGAGAAGATGCTCTGCGATTACCTCGGCATCCGCAGCGTGGCAGAAATCGATAAGGAGCGGCTTTTCGAGCTGAAAGCAACACTCACAGCAATCAACGAGGGCACGACGACAGTGCAGGAGACATTCATCAACCCTGCTGCCGAAGCCCGGCAGGAAGCCGCAGCCAAGAAGAAGGCCGAGACGGCGCAGGACAGGGCCGCAGCAGCCATGGCACAGGCGACAGGAGCAGCGCCAACGACCGCATCAGTTCCCGCCGGAGTGGACGCCGAAACAGGCGAAATCAAGGATAACAAGTAACAACCCATTAAAATCACAACAGAATGGAAAAGATTGAGATCAAAAAAGAGAACATCCTCGCAGCATACGCCACGGCACGCGAGGCTGGAGCAGACAGCACGATGAAGGTGCTGGAGCAGTTATTTGGGGCGGAGACTTTCAAGGCCAGGGACATCACGGAGCGCATCAAAACCTTTGATGACGCATTAGATGAACTCGGAGAATGTCACCCTATGGTCGTACAGTACAACGAGATTTTCAACAGTTTCCTTGAGGGCGCTGCAGCTTACAACAGCTGCGATATAGTAGCATATCTGAAACTCCGCATCATCTGCGCCGCCCTGAATGAGGGCTGGGAGCCTCAATTTACGGAGGACGAGTGGCGTTATTACCCATATCTGTGGCTCTACACCAAAGATGAGATCGCCCGTATGAGCGAGGATGAGCGAAAGGACATTGTCCTGTTCGGCGGTAGTGCGTATCACGGTGCGAATGCGGGCTTCGCCTATGCGAATTCGTATAACGCCCCCTCGCTTACGAATGCGTACTTCGGCTCTCGCCTTTGCTTGAAAAGCGACACGCTGGCCGTCTACTGCGGCAGACAATTCGCCGACCTATGGGCCGACTTCTATCTCATTCGCAAGAAGGTTGGGACGACAGACCAAAACGACAGATAACCGTAAAAACAGCAAGACCATGAGTACAACAGTAATCAGACCGAAAAACCGGGCCGAATGGCTCGAATATCGCAAGTCGGGAATAGGCAGCAGCGAGGTGGCCACCATCGTGGGGCTGAACCCTTGGGAAACCCCCTACCAATTATGGAGACGCAAGATGGGGCTCGACGCCCCCAAGGAGGAGACCTTCGCCATGAAGGCCGGGCACTACCTCGAAGATGCCGTGTCGCAGTTCTGGCAGGACGCGACGGGACGCGAGGTCATCAAGCGTTCGACGGGTGACTGGATCATCCGCAATAACGAACGCCCCTACATTCAGGTATCGCCCGACCGTACATACTGGCTAGAGGGCATGAAGCATAACAGCGACAACAAGGGCATCCTCGAATGCAAGACCACACAGATGGCTATCGACGGGGACGACCTCCCTAAGCACTGGTTCTGTCAGGTTCAATATCAGCTCGGGGGTGCAGAGCTGACAACGGGGAGCATCGCTTGGCTTACACAGGGCCGGGAGTTCGGCTACCGCGACCTCGCCCTCGTACCCGACTTCTACGGATGGCTCGTCGAGGAGGTGGAAAGGTTCTGGACGGACAACATCCTCGGGAAAAAGGAGCCCGCCGCCGTATCGGTACAGGACGTGCTGCTGAAATACAACCGCCACACGGACGGCAAGATCGCCGAGGTGAGCGAGGAGGTGTTCGAGGCATACACCCGGCTGAAGGAAATCCGAAGGGACATGGCCGCTCTCGACAAGGAGAAGGAGGCGTTGGAGGAACGCCTGAAGCTCGGCTTCGGAGACGCCGAGGCCATAAGCTACGAGGGGCAGACCCTCGCCACATGGAAGGCCGCCCAGGACAGTGAGAAGTTCGACGCCAAGGCGTTCACGGCGGACCATCCCGACCTCGCGCGGGAGTATACCAAGACTGTAGCAGGAACACGGCGTTTCCTGCTCAAATGACAACAAACAGACATCAACCACACAATCGGAGGAACGGAACATGATAGCCATATCCAACAGCCAGCGGGACGACATCTTGCGCTACATAGATCTGCTTTGCGAGGCTTACGCCGACCGCAAGGACAAAGGCACACGGGCAAACAACGTCGTGCGACGGGCGAAGATTCTGCGCCGCCAACTGATCGCAAAGGCCGAATTTCCAGCTTCCGAATTGCGCGAGAAATGTAAAAATTCCCACGAATTAAGGTGATTATTAAATAATCGGCTTAATTTTGCGATAACCGAAACAAAACAGAGATGGGATTCATCATTGGATATCATACGGAAGCCGTAAACGGGTGGGCAGACCGAAAGGAAGCCCGACGCTGCTGTTATGCGTGGTTAGCCCTGCCTACGGCTTCCTTTTTTACACACGGCAATGATACAGTTACGGTCAAACCAAACCGTCCCCATACAGAAGGCCATCGGATTCTTTAACGAGGCGAAGCCTAAGCCGAGCCTCATAGTTCTGCCTACGGCATGGGGAAAATCAATACTGACAGCCTATGTCGCGCGGAACTGCAAGGACAAGCTGCTGGTGCTCCAGCCGTCGAAGGAATTGCTGGAACAGAACATCAGGAAATACTACGCCCTATGTGACGGCATGGCGGTAAATGCGGGGATATATTCGGCATCGTTCCGCCGCAAGGAAATAGCACAGGTGACATACGCCACGATCGGATCGATAAAGAATCTCGGGGAGAAGTTCCGGGAGATGGGCTTTACGAAGATGCTTATCGACGAGGCACACCTCTACCCCAGGGAGGCTGACAGCATGTTGGGGAAGTTCCTGCGGGATTCGGGCATAACACACGTCCTCGGTATAACGGCCACGCCCGTGAAGCTCCAGCAGAACTACGATCAGAGCGGCAGCACATATTCGAAGCTCGTGATGCTGACCTCTCGGAGCAAGAAAGGAAATTTCTTCAAGGAGATAATCCATGTAGGACAAGTGCAGGAGATGGTCGAACTCGGCTACTGGAGCAGGCTCCGCTACGAGGCGGCGGACTTCGACGGAAGCCTGTTGGTCTACAACACTTCCAAGTCGGAGTTCACAGAGGAGAGCGTCTTGCGGGCGTACAACGCCAACGGCGGAGCACAGGGCATCGTCGAAGCCCTCGACAACCACACGGACAGGCAGCACATCCTCGTCTTTTGCCCGTCAATACAGGACGCCATAAACCTATCCGCCCGGTACAGCGGTTCTGCCGTGATTTACGGCGACATGAACGCAGCGGAAAGGACAAGCATAATCGAGGGATTCAAGGCGGGCAGAATACGGGTTATTTTCAACGTGCGGGTGCTCTCGACCGGCTTCGACTATACGGGCATCGACTGCATCATCCTCGGCATATCTACTGCCTCGATAGCTCTTTACTATCAGATCATCGGACGCGCCACCCGTATCGACAGGGACAAGGAGGACGCTCTGATAATCGACCTTGGAGGCAACGTCAGCCGCTTCGGACGTGTCGAAGACATCACGTTCGAAAAGGGCCGAATATGGCGTATGTTCGGATCTGGCGGCCGCTTGTTGAGCGGCATACCGATAACGGATATCGGGAAGATAACCCGGGAAGACACGGCGCACATCGACGCAAAGGCGGAGCAGCCCATCGCAACAATGCCTTTCGGCAAGTACAAGGGCGAGCGACTGGCGGACATTCCGTTGAACTACCGCCAGTGGATGCTACGGACATTCGAGTGGAACGCCCGCAACGAGAAGCTCCGACAATCACTCATAGCGACACTTAACAATTAGCGATATGGCAAGACCCAAGAAAAATAATGCGGATTATTTCACTCACGACGCCGATATGCGTAATGACGTGAAAATAAAGGCACTACGCCGTAAATTTTCCCACACAGGGTATGCCGTATGGAATTACCTGTTAGAAACACTCACCGACAGCGATTTTTTCGAGATTGAGTGGGAGGAAATAAACATCGAACTCCTTGCGGCGGATTATGACGTATCGGTTAGCGAGCTGACCGAGATTGTTGAATACTGCGTAAAAATCGGACTGTTGCAGCGGGTTGGGAATAAACTCATTTCCCAGGCCCACCAGCAACGGCTATCCTCTTTAATCGCAAACCGTGAACGGAAGCGCATTTCGGAGGAGCAAAACACAAATATTACGAGTAATGGCAGAGTTATGGCGAGCCAAAACCCTGTAAAAACCGATGAATCTAACACAAGCGGCAACACAAAACAACATAGTAAAGGAGAGGAGAGTAAAGGAGAGGAAAAGAGAGAAGAAATAAGATATCCTTATCAGGATATTGCCGATAAGTGGAACTCGATCTGTGGGGCGTATTTGCCGAAGGTACTCAAACTTTCGGAGGCGAGAAAGCAGAAAATCAAGGCACGCCTCAAGGAGATAGGAAATCGTGAGGCATGGATGCCGACCATTGAGGCGATATTTGAGGAAGTGGCGGCATCGGACTTCCTCAAAGGCAGGAATGACAAGGGCTGGACGGCGACATTCGATTGGCTGTTCGACAGCCCGAAAAATTGGGTCAAAGTCTTAGAGGGCAACTACAGCAACCACAGAGGGAGCAGAAAGGGCGCACAACAGCCCGAAGTTACACTCGGGATAGGTGAATACATCGATAACACAGGACGGCGCACATACGGCACAGGAAAGGCCACAATCCCCAATGATGCGCCTCCCCGCCCGAGCGAACGTCACTGCTGGAACAGTTCAACAAATCAATGGATACTGCTATGACACGGATGGACTGGAACAAGTACGGCATAGAAATACCCTACGGGCGCACATCGGGTAACATCAAGGTACATTGCCCGCAGTGCCGCGACCAGCGGCATGACAAGCGCGACAAGAGCCTATCGTGTGACCTTTCGACGGGAATGTTCCTATGCCACTACTGCGGGTACAGCGGCTGCGCAGCGGAACGGGATCAGGAGGAGTGGAGGAAGCCGTTCTATAACCCCGCACCGCTCCGGAGGTCGAAGCCCGCATACAAGAAGCCAGCGAAGACAGGCAACACGGCGTTGAGCGAAAAGGCTCTCTCATGGTTTGCCGGGCGAGGCATCAGCGAGCGGACGCTGGCGGAGATGAAGGTAACGGAAGGTATGGAGTGGATGCCGCAGAAGAACGGGCAAGCGAACACTGTGCAGTTCAACTACTACCACAACGGGCAGCTCGTGAACACGAAGTTCCGCACGGGCGACAAGTGCTTCAAGCTCGTGTCCGGAGCGGAGCTCCTCCCGTACAACATCGACGCTATAAAGGGTTGCAAAGAATGTATCATCACGGAGGGCGAGATGGATGCCCTATCGTTCATCGAGTGCGGGCGCAAGGACGTTATCAGCGTGCCGAACGGGGCGAACGCCAACCTTTCCTACCTCGATGACTACATTGAGGAGTATTTCGATGACAAGGAGACAATATACATCGCCTCGGACACCGACACCAAGGGCGTGGCCTTGCGGGACGAACTGTTGCGCCGCTTCGGGCCGGAACGCTGCCGGGTACTGGAGTACGGCGATGGGTGCAAGGACGCCAACGAACACCTGATGAAGTATGGAAGGGAGAGCCTGTTGAAATGCCTCGCTGATGCTCCCGAAATGAAAATTGAAGGAGTGTTCACCGTCTCGGACTTCGAGGATTCCCTCGACGCGCTATTTGAGCACGGGATGCAAAAGGGAGTCACCATCGGCCACGAGAATTTCGACCGTCTGTGTAGTTTCGAGACCAAACGTCTTTGCGTGGTGACGGGCATACCAGGAAGCGGCAAATCGGAGTTCATCGACGAGATTGCCGAGCGGTTGAACATGCGCTACGGCTGGCGCTTCGCCTACTTCAGTCCGGAGAACGCCCCGCTCGCATACCATGCCTCGAAGCTCATCGAGAAGTTCACGGGCAAGCACTTCGACAAACAGCACCTCTCCTACGGGGAATACCGTCAGGTCAAGGAACACCTCGAAACGAATTTCTACTTCATCAGCCCCCACAACGACTTCCGACTGGAGACCATACTCGACAAGGCGAAGTCCCTCGTGCGCCGCAAAGGTATCAAGGCTCTGGTCATCGACCCGTACAACCGGCTGGAGAACGAACAGGGACGGCAAAACGAGACGCAGTATATCAGCGAGACCCTCGACCGTCTTACCAACTTCGCGCAGCAGAATGACCTGCTGGTTATCCTCATGGCGCACCCAACAAAGCTCCCGAAAAACAAGGACGGGGTCATCGAGGCCCCTACCCTATACGACATCAGCGGCTCGGCGAACTTCTACAACAAGGCGGATTTCGGTATCGTGATACACCGCAACCGCATTGAGAACACAACGGAGGTGCACATTCAGAAGGTAAAATTCCGGCATCTCGGAGAGTGCGGCATGGCGCAGTTCAAGTACAACATCAACAACGGGCGGTATTCGCCCTATATGAGCGGCATAGACCCCGTGTGGGACAATAGCAATCATCTCATGGAGGAAATGAAGCGGAGGCAGGAGGAAGCAGAAGCAGCGGCGGTATTTGACTTCAACGACCTCCCGGATGACGACTGCCCGTTCTGATAACCTAACCACAAAAAACAGTTGAAAAATGAAACGAGAAATCAAATTCAGAGGAAAACGCATTGATAATGAAACCTGGGAATACGGTTCATTGGTCATTCTTAACGGGCGTTATTTCATCTTCAGTGATGAATGCAGGGTAGAAGTAGTACCATCTACCGTTGGGCAGTACACGGGGCTGAAGGACAAGAACGGCAGGGAGATTTACAAGGGGGATATTGTTTGCCTCGGCGACACGAAACGGCGAACGGGCGTGATTGTGAGAAGCGAGACGGAACCCGCATTTGTACTCGAAGTGAACGACACGGCCTTCGACCTATACTACCGCAACCAGCACAGATACGAGGTAGTTGGAAACATACACGACACCCCGGAATTACTAAAAACCGTAAGACATGAATGATTTAGTAGAAAAAATCAATCAATGGGTCATTGACAGGAACTTGCATACCCAAGACCCGCGCATTCAGTTGTGCAAAACAATGGAAGAACTGGGCGAATTGGTTCAGGCGATTCTGAAAAGCAATGATGCTGAAGCCAAGGACGGAGTAGGTGACATCGTGGTTACACTTATCTGTCTGTGCGCCCAGAAAGGATGGGACTTTGAAGAATGCGTGGCGTTGGCATACGATGAAATCAAAGACCGCAAAGGAAGATTGGTAGATGGCGTATTCGTCAAAGAGAAAGACCTACGAATAGAATAGATTAAATACTTAAAAATCACGATAATACGACATAGAAAGACACCGAAAAGCGGTGAACGCAAATAAAGAAAACGCACTCCTTAAAATCATGATTGAACTAGAGTATGTCGACGGATTTTGGGCCGGATGGGTAGACGGGCAATTCGTAACAATTCATCGGGATTTAGACTGTTTGATGGAAATTCTACGTGATTATTGATAAAATAACATAAATATGAAAAAGATAATGTTCAACGACCGATACGGTCTAACGCAGGCGGTTATCGAAGGCCGCAAGACTATGACGAGGCGAATAGAGCCGATATGCAAGTTGGTGCAAGGATGGATAGACCTCGGATATACCCGTATTGAGGTATTAAAAAACGGAATAGTGCGATTCCATAATGACAAAACAGGTACATACGTCGAGGAGAAAACACGCTACGCGATTGACGAGGTTGTGGCCGTGGCGCAGAGCTATAATGACGCAGGGTATGAGTGTATTCCATATCGTGATACAGACGAATATCTATGGTTACTGCGGGATGGGAAAGCGGTAAATGGAGTTTCGATCACTCCGGTATGTGAGACCAACAAGATGTTCACACGTGCCGACCTTATGCCGCACCAAATCCGAATCACCGACATCAGGATCGAGCGATTGCAGGATATAAGCGACGAAGATTGCTTGCGGGAGGGCGTAAGATACATCAAATATATCGACAGTTACTATTTTGAACGAACTGACAGGGAAGAAGGGTTCTATTTCAATACCGCCCGCGAAGCCTTTGCCGCGCTGATCGACAAGGTGTCTGGCCGCGGAACGTGGAAATCGAACCCCTACGTCGTGGTCTACGAATTCAAACTGGTGAAATATCGAGATTCTCGCAAAACATCGAAATAACTATGGGAACAATCGAAAAAAGAGCAAAAGAGTACGCAAAAAAAATATGGTCCCGCTCACGAAATTATGCCTCCGTGCAAAAGTATTCAGAGCAGGATTTTATTGCCGGAGCCATTGCAGAACGAAATGAACTTCTACACTGGCGCGACTCAAAGAAGGGGTTGCCGGAAACGGACGTCGAAGTGCTTGTCATGGTGCACGCGGACGGGCACACTTACGACGTGATGCGATACGACAAGCACGGATGGTGGCAGAAGGCCCCGAGCGGCGGCTGGTGTGCTGCAGAACGCATGCCGATCGCATGGCGATATATTCACGAACTTTAACAACAATAAACTATGACACTGAACGAATACCAACAGCAGGCAATGACGACCTGCATGGACAGCAGCATGAACGACACATATATGCTGTTCGGCCTCGTTGCCGAGGTCGGCGAAATCGCCGACAAAGTAGCCAAATGGAAGCGCAAAGGGCTTGCCCACATAGATCACGATCGTATCGTGTACGACCACGTCTATCTCGATGAAGCCCGTGAAAAGGATCTGCTGGCCGAGGTTGGCGACGTATTATGGTTCGTCGCAGGCATTGCTACATCGATGGGCGTATCGCTCGAGGAGATCGCCGATGCCAATCTGGCGAAGTTGCAAAGCCGACAGCAGCGCGGCGTGATCGACGGGAACGGGGATAATCGATAAGCAAATTGACACGATCTCTATATAAACATTGAAAATCATAAACAACATGAGCAATTTTGGAATGAAAATCGACCTCCTGAAGCTCAAGGGAGCGTTCCTGCGGAACTTGCAGGGCAAGACGAGCACGAAACGTTGCATCATCATCCCTGTTGATGACTGCGACGGCATGTACCTCGGGGAAAAGGGCTGCTATCTGAACATGACGGCCATCGAAATGCAGGAACCCAAGTACAGCGACACCCATTGCATCAAGCCGGACATTCCCAAGGAACGGCGCGAGGCGATGAACGAAGAGGAGATACGCAACATCCCTATCCTCGGAGGCATGAGGGCCATCGAGCGTAAGCCGCAGACAATGGCCGTGACGGGTACGTTCACCAGCGACAACTTCGCCGATGACGACGACCTGCCGTTCTGACAACCGGTGCGGACAGGCGCGAGGCAGGACAGGGAGCAATCCCTGTTTTGTCGTCCAAGCCCGAATCAGCCCGTACAAAAGACTTTCATCCCATGGATAAGCAAACATACCAATCGAAGAAGAAAAGCCGACAGACGGCGAATCTGACGAAAATAAGGGACATCTTCACAACCATCTGCAAGACCGACCTACATGTGGAATGTGTCAAGGAGCACCGCTTCCACCCGAAGCGCATGTGGCGATTTGACTACGCCATCCCCGAACACAAGATAGCCATCGAAGTGGAGGGCGGCGTATGGACGGGCGGTCGTCACACACGCCCGCAGGGCTTCCTCGGGGACATTGAGAAGTACAACACCGCCACTCTCATGGGCTGGCGCGTATTCCGTGTCACGCCTGAAGACTTGTACCGGACTGTGACCCTCAATCTCATTAAACAGGCCATTCAGGGGGATTATGAGCTTAAAAATCCCGATTTTTGCCCTTAATATGATTATTTTATAATCGTTTTACCTAATTTTGTACCATAAACCAATCCTTTACCAGTATGATACGATTTTCAGAGTATGTATCGCTCGGACACCCGGACAAGGTCGCTGACTACATCAGCCAGTACCTGCTTGACCGATACATCGAGCGAGACCCCGACACTCGCTATGCAGTCGAGGTTCAAATCAAAGGGTGGCATGTGTCGCTCGGCGGCGAGGTGACGTCCCGACATAAGATGACGGTGGATGAAATCCGCTCCCATGTCCGCGCAGCGGTAAACAACATCGGCTACACCCGAGCGTACATGGACAAGTGGGGCGAGGACCACACAATCTGCGGCGACCTGCTCGACATCGACCTGTACATCGGCCAGCAGTCCCCGGACATCGCGCAGGGCCTTTCGTCTGGATGGGGCGACCAAGGCATCTTCTTCGGATACTATGCATACGGCAGCGATACTTACGGGCTCTCTCCGGAACACGCGCTCGCCAAGGAGCTGTGCCATGACCTGTTCCACAGCGGCATCGGAGGGTTGGACATCAAAACGCAGGTCGTCATGGACGACAACCGGGTTGTCAAGGTCATCGTAGCCATCCCCTTGCAGGACGATGCGGACATGGCAAAGGTCGAGAACCTCGTCCGGAGGCACAAGGGATGCGGTAAATGCGAGGTCATTGTGAACGGTACAGGACGCTATGTGAAGCACAGCAGCATAGCCGACTGCGGGACGACGGGCCGCAAGCTGGCGGTGGACTTCTATGGTGGTGCGTGCCGCATCGGCGGAGGTTCCCCGTGGACAAAGGACGGCAGTAAGGCCGACCTGACGTTGAACCTGTACGCCCGTGAGCTTGCCAAGGAGGCGGCAAGGGACTGCCAATGCGACGTGTTCGTGTCACTGGCCTGCTGCATAGGAAAGAAGCAGATCGAGTTCTCCATCTGCGACGCGGCTGACAACATCATCGCGGAAGGCATCGAGGAGACAGACCCGGCAGAACTCCGCAGGCACTACAAACTCGACACGCCGATATACGCTTCCATGTGTCGCTGGGGGCTGTTCGGCCGACATCAACTCGACAAGGTATGGGAGCGATGAAGACGGAAATCGTGAACCTGTCACAGATACAGGTCAACTCGTCGAACCCGAGGACAATCACAGACACGAAGTTCGACAAGCTCATCAAGTCGATACTCGTGCTCCCGAAGATGTTGGAGCTACGTCCCATCGTGGTGGACAGCACCTTCACAGCTCTCGGCGGCAACATGCGCTTCCGTGCGCTTTCGGCCATCGCGGACATGGACACGGCCGAGGTGCTGGCACAACTGTCGGATGTGCGAGACTTTCAGAAGAAGACACAGGCGGAGCAGGATAACCTTGTGGCGTACTGGGAGCGGTGGAAGGACAAGCCGACAGCACACATCATCCGGGCGACCGAGCTATCGGAAGCTGAGCAGCGGGAGTTCATTATCAAGGATAACGTCGGGTTCGGAGATTGGGACATGGATGCCCTCGCGAACGAATGGGACGCGGAGGAGTTGGACGACTGGGGGCTGGACGTATGGCAAAACAAGGAGTGGGAGAACGGAAACGAGAGCGGAGGAACGAACAGCACGCCCGCCAACGCTTCGCTGAACGATCGTTTCGTAGTGCCGCCGTTCTCCATCCTCGACACCCGCAAGGGATATTGGCAGGATCGTAAGAAGAAATGGCGCGATCTCATCGGCGACTTTGGTGAGAGCCGCAACGACACACTGATAACCTCTCCCGAAATCAAGTACAAGGATTTGTACCAGCGAACAAGGCAGCACCGCGAGGAGCTGGGCGTATCGTTCAAGGAGTACCTCGACAAGTACGTTCCCGATGAGGTTAAGGAGCATGAGGCGAACAAGGTCCTGTCTGCCGGGGTATCGCTGCTCGACCCCGTCATGGCGGAAATCGTCTGCCGATGGTTCGGGCTGGAAAACTGCAAGACTTTCGACTGCTTCGCTGGGGACAGCGTCTTCGGCTATGTCTCCGCCTACCTCGGCAACGAGTTCACAGGCATCGAACTGCGCCCCGAGCAGGCACAGCTCAACAGCGAGCGTGTGGAGGGCATGTCCGCACGGTACATCTGCGATGACGGGCAGAACGTTGCACAGCACATCGCCCCCCAAAGCCAAGACCTGCTATTCAGTTGTCCTCCGTACTTCGATCTCGAAAAGTACAGCGACCTCGAAAACGACGCTAGCAATCAGGGAAGCTACGGGGATTTCATCAAGATACTTGAAAACGCCTTCAAGGCAGCGGTTGGTTGCCTGAAGGACAACCGCTTTGCCGTCATCGTCGTGGGCGACGTGAGGGACAAGTCTACGGGCTTCTATTACGACTTCTGCGGCGACATAAAGCGCATATTCCGCGAGGCGGGGATGCCTCTCTACAACGAGATTATCCTCATCGAGACGGGCGCAAGCACGGCCTTGCGTGCGAGCCGCTACATGGAAAGCCGCAAGGTGGCAAAGATGCACCAGAACATCCTCGTGTTCTACAAGGGCAACGCGAAGGAAATCAAGAAACAATTCAAAAAGATAGAGTATGCAAGCGAAGATTTGGAACTATTCAGAATGGATAGCGGAAACGAACCCGGAGGAACTGAGGAGGAAGTTTGACAAGACCCTGAAAGCGTCGGGATTCAATATCCTCTGCTTCACCGACCACCACTTCGATCCGCAGGGATACACAGCACTATGGCTGCTCACGGAGAGCCATTTCGCCGTACACACCTTCCCCGAGTTCGGGAAGACCTACATCGAGCTGTCGAGCTGTAACCCGGACATGTACATGGCGTTTATCGAACTGACCAAAAATATATAACGACATGAGCGCAGCACAAAGGAAGAGACAGAATCAAGTGAAGACCGCACGCCTGGAAATCGTGGCGCGGCTCTACAAGAGAGGCTACTCCGTGAGGCAAATTCGACAGGAGGTAATGACACGGCTCACGCTCCCCTCCTACAGCCTCGGGACAGTGCACAAAGATATTTCGACACTGCTGGAGGAGTGGCGCGACAACCGTCTCGGGGACATGAACGACGCCCTGCAACTGGAACTGGAGCGCATAGACGAGACCTGCCGTGAGCTGTGGGCGCAGTGGGAGAAATCCAAGGAGGACTACAACAAGACAACGAACACCCGAAAAGGAGCTCCGTCGCGCAACAAGGAAACGGGTGCGAATACCGTCAAGACATACAGCATCGAGGAACGCACGTCAAATATCATCGGATTGGGGAACCCGCAGTACATCGCCGAGATCCGCCAGCAACTTGCAGAACGGCGCAAATTACTCGGCCTGTACGCCGCCACAAAGACCGAGGTTACGGGCAAGAACGGCTCACCGCTGATACCTGTCGAGAAGATGACAGAGGAACAGATACGGGCAGAGATTAACAGAATACAGGCGAGCATGAACAGTTAATGAACGGCTATGGGCTACGATACGGCTATGAGGTTGTTGGAACTGGAAAAGGAGTTGCACAGGAGAAGCGCGGCAGAGCGATTCCCCGTGTTTCTTGACTATGTCACGCCATCATACAGCCGACAGTGGTTCCACACGCTTATCGCCGAGAAATGCCAGCAACTTATCGACGGCACGCTGGGCACTGACCGCCTAATGCTGTTCGTGCCACCGCAGCACGGCAAGAGCGAGATAGTCAGTCGCAAGTTTCCGGCGTGGGTACTCGGACGAAACCCGCTGATGAAGATCGTCGGCAGCTCCTACTCTGCCGACCTCGCGCAGCAGTTCTCGCGCTCTATCCAGCGCACCATCGACAGCCCGGAGTATGCCGCCGTGTTCCCGAGCACCTACCTGAACAACTCCAATGTACACAGCAACGCCAAAGGCGGATGGCTGCGCAACATCGACCTATTCGAGACCGTGGGTTACGGAGGCTTCTACAAGGCTGTGGGCGTGGGCGGATCGCTTACAGGTACGCCCGTAGACCTGGGCATCATCGACGACCCCGTGAAGGACGCCATCGAGGCGGGTTCGCAGACCTACCGAGACCGCAACTGGGAGTGGTACACGGACGTGTTCCTGACCCGTCTGCACAACCGCAGCAAGCAGATACTCATTATGACGCGCTGGCACGAGGACGACCTCGCTGGGCGGCTCCTCGACCGTGAGGGCGACAAGTGGACGGTGGTGAGCATCCCGGCCATCCGCGAGGACTTGTCCCTGCCCGAAGACCCCCGGAAGATCGGCGAGGCGCTGTGGGAGGATCGGCACTCGCTCGCACGGCTCACGGACACCGAGCGGCGCAGCCCCCGGACGTTCGCGGCCCTCTACCAGCAGCGGCCGACCATCGCCGGAGGCAACATCGTCAAGCGCGAGTGGTTCAGAAACATCTCGACACACGAGTTCAAGCGCCTGCACAACGGCGAGCCGGTGGTCTTCTTCCTCGACACCGCCTACACGGACAAGACGAGCAACGACCCGACGGGCATCATCGCCACATGCAAGATCGGCGGCGACCTGTACATCACGCACGCCCAGAAGGTGAACATGAAGTTCCCCGACCTGCTGCGCTTCATTCCGAAGTACGTCACGGAAAACGGCTACACATCCGCCAGTTCGATACGCATCGAGCCCAAGGCGAACGGCC
>ULIX01031214.1_pt1 | contig 14329 bp, 13 predicted proteins | sample 1950721 | NCBI WGS metagenome assembly ULIX01 (sample SAMEA4835459, study PRJEB28245) | human gut metagenome | biome: gut microbiome; material: fecal sample | place: Denmark | collected 2008
ACGAGGTCAAGGTCTACGGCGAAGCCGTTTCGCTGACGCTCAAGGAGTACAGTATTCTAATAAAACTGCTCGGCTTTGTCGGCAGAGTTTACTCACGCGAACAGCTGCTTGACGATGTTTGGGGCTTTGACTACGACGGCGATATAAGAACCGTAGATTCTCACGTTGCAAGGCTTCGTACAAAGCTCGGTGACTGGGGAACAAAGCATTTACATACCGTATACGGCGTAGGCTATAAGATAGAGGAGTGAATATGAGCAAGGAGACTAAGAGTAAGCGCTTCATAAGTATAAGGCTGCGGCTGTTTTTACAGTTCGGAGCCATAGTTCTTATTGCTGTAACGCTGATACTCGCCCTCAACAAATGGTATCTCTCGTCAATATACATACTCAATCAAAAGCGTACCATGCAGGATCTTGCGGAGGAAATCGACACCTACGACGTTTCCGCCGCCGATTACAGCTCTAAAATCGCATTGCTCGAAAAAGACAACGGAGTTACCATAGACGTATATATGTCGGACGGCACTCCCCTTTACTACGGTGCCGTGCCTACCGGTATAACCGGAGGTAAAATAGTGATAAAGGACCGACACGACAACCCCGACGGTTCTTTCTTTGAAATTCAGGAAAACGCTATGAGCGACACGCAATTCATAGTCTACGGGAAAAGTCTTAAATTCGGCGGAGACCTTGAGATGTACAGCAAAAAAACGACGATAGACTCATATGCCGATACAGCCATAAACGTAATGCTTATAACCAGCATACTCGCCCTTTGTGCCACGCTTGTTGCAATATATTTTTACTCAAAGAAATTTACAAAGCCGCTTATTGAAATGAGCAGCGTCACCGGCGGCATGGCAGATATGGACTTCTCAAAGAAATGCGAATACGGCGGAAACGATGAAATAGGCACTTTGGCAAGCAGTATAAACGAGCTGTCCGATTCGCTCAACAGCACGCTTGTCGATTTAAACGAGAAAAACCGCAGGTTGCAGGAGGATATAGAGAAAGAACAGCAGCTCGACAAAATCCGCAAGGATTTTATCTCTAATGTTTCGCACGAGTTGAAAACTCCGATTTCAATAATACAGGGCTATTCGGAGGGTGCCAAGCTGATGCTCGACAGCGGCGACACAAAGGGTGCTTCGGAATATTGTGAAATTATAACCGGCGAAACTCACAAGATGAATATGCTCGTTTTACAGCTTCTCGAGCTTTCAATGTATGAATCAGGCAACGTCAAGCTCAGTATGGATAAGATAGACATTCGCGCAGCCGCTGAAGAATACGGCGAAGAAAACCGATTAAAATTTGAGAGCAAGGGGATCAAATTTATAAATGATATTCCGAGCGACTGCTTCGGACTCGGCGACAGCGTTAAAATACGAATGGTATTTAACAACTATATATCTAACGCCTGCTCACACGTTTCCGGCGACAACATTATAAGAGTCTATAAAGGGCAAAGCCCTAATGAAGGCAGCATACGGATTTGCGTATACAACAGCGGAAGTCATATAGACAGCGATGATATGGATAAAATATGGATAAGCTTTTACCGCGCCGACAAGTCACATTCGCGCGCAGAGGGGCGTTTCGGACTCGGCCTTTCGATAGTCGGTGCAATACAAAAGCTGCACGGCGAAAAATACGGTGCCGAAAACACGGACGACGGAGTTGTATTTTGGTTTGACATAAAAAAAGCCTGAGCTTGCGGAGGTGAATATTTTGCTTAAATTTGCGGATAGGCTTCTTTCCGTCTTTTTCCCAAAAAGGTGCAAATACTGCGGAGAATTGATAGTCCCGGAAAAAGACGTCTGTGAAAGCTGCGAAAGCTCCCTGCCGCGTATTTTGCCTCCGTGTTGCCATTTTTGCGGTCACAGCAAAGAGGACTGCTCATGTAAGCAGGCAAAAAACGAATATTCCGCCGTCGCCGCTCCGTTTTACTATGAGGGTGCCGCCAAAACCGCAATACACCGCCTGAAATTTGAGGGAAAGGATTTTGTCGCACGTACTCTCGCACAGGATATGGCAAAAACCGTAAAAGAGCAATACGGCGAAAAGAAATTTGACATAATAACCTTTGTGCCGTTTTCAAAAGCCGAAAAACACGACAGGGAATTTAACCAGAGCGAGCTTTTGGCAAAACGGCTCGGTGAGGAGCTTTGTTTGCCGTGTCGGGAGATGCTTGTAAAGCTCTATGATGTTCCGCGCCAGCACACTCTCCCGGGAAACAAACGGCGCGGCAATGTATTCGGCATATTCGCGACAGCGGAAGAGTTTTCATATCTTGACGGCAAAACAATACTTCTTGCAGACGACATAAAGACCACCGGTTCCACGCTTTCGGAGTGTGCCAAAATGCTGAAAATAGCAGGCGCAAAAGAGGTTTGCGCCGTAACCGCCGCCATAGCTAAAAGGATAGGATAACGGTATGGCAGGCTTTTGCTGCGTATCAGTACTTTTTTGACATATATTAACTTCGCTTGTACCGATACGCAGCATTTCGCGGTACGTGACACTAATAGGCACAGCCGTGTTAGATTGAACGGGCGACGGTGCGTTATCCGAAGCTTTAATATTACAACTTATATTACCGAAGGCGACAGCCTTATATGCTTTGAGCTTAGCAGCGAAGTCGTTGTTAGGGCTGTTCGGCGAAATTTCTTAACCGGCAAAGCAGTTTACAGTGTCGGCAACTAATCGATTTTCAGGTGAAATATCGGTCATTACCGATTCAGAGCACATAGCAGAGTAATATCTATAATACTTAATGAAAGAAGAGAAGCAATGAAGGATAATTTCAAATATATGCTTTCCAATTGGCTGAAATGGGATAAAAAAAGCCTCAAATTCTTTTTCCTTTGGGTACCGGCATTAGTGTTGCAGCCGTTAGTTACGGCGTATATACCGAAAGCAATGATTGACGCTATTGATAATGGCGTTACCGTTGGTGATATGACAGTCATCGTTGCGCTTTTGAGCCTCCTTTTAACGCTGACAATATGGCTTGACCCGTTTATGAAGGAGCTTGTCAGAGGCGGCGCAAGAATAGTTCGTATGCGCTATGCCGTTGCAGCGTTCCGTAAAACACTTACAACCGATTATGTCAATATTGAAAGCTTTGAAGGCAGAGAAAAGCAAAAGCGGGCCGAAGCATTTTATAATGCGCGCTTTTCCTCCGGTGCGGATTTTGTGGAGCAGTGCGCTCATTTTCTCGTTTGCGTTATCGGCGTTATTGCCTCCTCCGTTCTCCTTTACAAAGTCAATTACTTTATGATTTTGTTGATACTCCTTACCTGTGTATGTGAGTTCTTTCTCCTTAAAATCCTTAAGACAAAGCAGAGCGAAACAACCGATAATTACTCAAAGCTGTCGGGTAAATTCGAGTATTTCTACAAGCTTTCCAAGAACGCCGAAGCTTCAAAGGATATTAAGCTGTACGGCTTTTCGGATTATTTGGTAAAGACTGCAGCGGATTTTATTTATCAGATTGAACACATTAATGCAAAATACACCAAGCAGAGTGCTGCAATCAGCGGCGTGAGAGCCTTGCTGAATCTTGTTCGTGAGCTGGTCGCTTATGCATATCTCACATACTTGGTGCTTAAAAACCGTCTTTCCGTTTCAGAATTCATTTTCTGCTTTGGCATTATTACGGGTTTTTCTAACTGGATAATGAATCTTGTTTTTAGCTTCATGGAAATTTCTCGTTGCTGTACGGACTGTGCGTTGTACCGTGAATTTGTCGAAGAAAGCGTAAGCGAGGGTAAGCCGGAGGTTGACTTCGGCGAAGTTCGTTCAATTGAATTCAGCAATGTTTTCTTCACTTATCCGGCAAGCGATACCGAAACGATACGAAATATGTCCTTCAAGGTAAACAAGGGTGAAAATATAGCTATCGTTGGTGAAAACGGTGCAGGAAAGACGACGGCGATTAAGCTCCTTTGCGGACTGTATTATCCGAGTGAGGGAGACATTCTGATTAACGGCAGAAGCAGCAAAGAATTTTCCTCTGACAGCTACTTCGATCTGTTTTCCGCTGTGTTTCAGGATTATTGCTTTATGCCAATGACGATAGCAGAAAACATTACCGCAGAACAGTCATACGATAAAGAACGCCTGTTTGCCGCATTTGATAAGGCAGGCATCACCGACAAAATCAATTCCCTTTCCGAAAAAGAGAACACCTTGATGGTGAAAGATGTGTATAAAAATGCCGCCGATTTCTCCGGCGGTGAAAAGCAAAAGCTGCTTTTGGCAAAGGCGGTTTATAAAAATGCGCCGGTTCTAATTCTTGATGAGCCGACGGCAGCACTTGACCCAATAAGCGAAAATGAGCTATATCTCAAATACAATGAATTGACCGAGGATAAAATTTCCTTCTTTATTTCTCACCGTCTTTCCTCAACCCGTTTCTGCGACAGAATTCTGTTTATCAAAGACGGAGCTGTTGCGGAAAGCGGCACGCACGAGGAGTTAATGGCAAAGAAGGGGGCTTATTACAGAATGTACCAAACCCAGAGTATGTATTACAGGGAAATGGGGGTGGCTGTGAATGAGTAAAGCAAGGCTGATAAAAAGAATGTATCGTGAGGTTAATTCCCTTGATTCCCTCCTTCTTCCCGCTACTGCCTTTCAGGCGGTAATTGACAGTATTAAGCCGTTTATCAACATCTACTTTTCAGCAAGATTAATAACCCTGCTGACCCAAAAAGCGGATGTTAAAACGATTGTGTCAAATATAGTTTTAGTTCTCGGATTAAATGTAATTATCTTTTTCTTGGCATCCTTCCTTAATAATTACAATGAAACTCACAGGATGATGCTTCTTGACCTTGAAAACAAAAAGGTTGAAGAAAAGCTGTATAATGCGGACTATGCGCTGCTGAATGACAGTGAATTTAAAGAGCTTTTGCATCGTCACGAGGAAGCGGGAAAGAGCCGTTGGGCGAGACTTCCGTACTATATGTGGACAACGCTTCAATTTACACGAGGCGTGCTGACCACGATTATCTCGTTTATTATCATCATTCCTCTTCTGAAGGTCGGATTTGTCAAAACGGGCGATACTTTCTTTGAAAGGCCGCTGTTTATCATTACTATAGTTGCATCAATTGCAATTATGGCGGTGGTAATATTGATTGTTGCGTCAAATATCAATAAATCTTATCTTGAAGCAAACGAAAAGTACGCCGAGCTCGACCGCATTTTCTATTTCTTTATCGACATTTTAGGTGATTACAAAACGGGCAAGGAGATTCGGCTGTATAAGGAACAGGGCTTGGTTGACAGTATTGCAACGAAAAAGATACTGACAGACGGTGAATTAACGCTTCGAAGGATTTCAATGAAAACAGCAAAATCGAGCTCATTTATTGCCATACTCGGCGCAACGGTCGGGTTCGGCGTATATTTGTTTATCGGCGTCAAAGGCCTATTCGGTTTGTTCGGTATCAGCTCGCTTGTATTGTACTGCGGCTCATTTATGCAAATCATCAGCGGTATCATGATGCTTGCCAACACACTCGGTAAGCTGAAAGAAATTTTGCCGTTCGCCGCGGATTATTTCAAAATACTCGAAGCCGAGAGTACAATGGTTTACGGCAACCGCGAGCTTGATACATCTGACGGATTTGAGATTGAATTCAATAATGTTTCGTTTAAATATCCAAAGAGCGATAATTATGCCCTTAAGCACATTAACCTGAAAATCGGTGACGGCAAAAAGCTTGCCGTAGTCGGCAGAAACGGCAGTGGCAAAACGACTTTTATTAAGCTGCTTTGCCGTTTGTATGATATTGACGATGGCGAAATTTTAATTAACGGAATCAATATCAAAGAATACACAAGAGAAAGTCTGAGCAGCCTTTTTTCAGTTGTGTTTCAGGATTATAAACTCTTATCATTGACAGTTGCAGATAACATTTCGGCAAGTAGTAAATGTGATGAAAGCTCACTTTATTCTGCTCTTGAAAAAGCCGATATTAAGAATAGAATTGAGGAAATGCCGCAAAAAGAAAGGACTTATCTATATAAGGATTTAGATAAGTCAGGTGTGGAAATCTCCGGTGGTGAGGCACAAAAGCTGGCACTTGCCAGAGCATTATATAAGGATTCGCCGATAGTAATCCTTGATGAGCCGACGGCTGCGCTTGACCCGATAGCTGAAAATGAAATATACAATCATTTTAATTCATTTGTTGAAAACAAAACAGCAATATATATTTCACATCGGCTTTCAAGCTGTGCCTTCTGTGATGAAATCGCTGTATTTGATAACGCCGAACTGGTTGAGACAGGAACGCATAACGAGCTTGTGTCGGCTAACGGTAAATACGCAGAGCTCTGGAATGCACAGGCAGGCTATTATTTAGAATAAGCATTCAGAAGGCAAATTTTGAGAGGTAGTGTTTGGTAGTTTTGTTACGTATCAACACATTTTAGATGTATATTAACTATAATTGTGCTGATACGTAACACTTTTTTATCTGGTACAAAGTAAAAAATCCCCTCTTGATGCGGAGTACACATCAGGAGGGGTATTTTTTCGGTAAAAACGGAATACCTGCTTTTCGCCGGATATTCAGCTTTGTCTCACATTAGATGCACAACGGTTAATGCTCGGCAGTTTGTGTATATCATTTGGTATTTTCAAGATACCGAACGCACTGCTCTGTAACATAGTCTTTATCAAGCGATAGGCTGTCCGAATATTGAATGTTTAAGTAAACAATCGACTTACCGTTGAAAAACAGAAAAGAACCATACTTGAATCCGTAGGAAGAGTCGATGATACGGGCACACCCCTGTACATCATCATTGATTTGTTCGACTTTGGTATCCGTCAAGTCAAAAGTGTTAAGCAAATGAAATGAATATAATAATTCACATATAGGTTTTGGCACATTAAGTATACCGCTTCCGGCAATACTTATAAGTGTAAAATCTCCGCCGTCATTGTTTTGTTCGCCGCGGAAAACAAACGAACGGTTCTGGTCGGTAATATATGTATTACCGAATACAAAATTACGCGTGTTATGTTCATTCCCTTTTGAGCTTGGAACGGATAAATCGGCGTCGGCACTGTCAAGTCCAAATAAGGCTTGAGTACCGAAAGTATTTAAAAATCTTTCTTTTTCGGCTTTCCCGTTTTTGCCGCAAAATGTCACAATCAGAGAAGCACACACGGCAATAATAATCGCCGCAATCATAAGCGCCGTATAAACATTTAATATCTTTTCCAACGCGGAATGTTCCTTTTTGGTAAGGGCAAAGGAAAGATAAAGAATACAGTATACCAACAATAATGCGACACTCGGAAAATACAGGTAAAATGAAGCGACACTCAATGACGAAAGGTCAAATTGGGGAACGCTCAAAACAAATAGACCGACAAGAATCAGAATAAATAAAACAACAAAATTTAAAACCGCAACTTTTTTATTTGCCTTTTTTATCATAATTATAACCGCCTCTTTTTAGTGTAACATTTTAAAAGCCAATTGTGGTTTCACTCATGTGAACATTTCAATGTAACAGTCTTTGGATTCCATTCGTTACCGGATGTACAGTCAACCGATATATCGCAATCAAATTCCAATGTTTTGAAAATTTCGTCTACCTGACTTTGGGTTAAATCTTTTTTTACCCAAACAAGCGATAGATAATCCTCCTCAGTTCATGACAGGACTTTTTAAATCTCTTTTCTACATCAATCGGACTTGCACGAGCTTTGCTCTCAATGTACTCTCCGGTTTCCAGATTAACATAACCCTGTCTGCTCACCTTGCGATAACGTGCAATACCAGTACAACGTTTCTCAACCGTGATAGCTTCTATAATGTGATTGGTATGGTACACTTTTGTTAAATGCTCATTTTCAATTTGTTTCTTCTCTTCCATCAGATTACCTCCTGTATGTTCTAGTATTTAATAACGTTTTGGAAGAGAGAAAACATCAGGATTTTTTGAGTGTTAATAAAAAGTTCATGAATGTACTTCTTTGATGAACTTGTTTTGCTTGTTTGTAATAACGCAAAAAGTGTGTATATTACAGCAAAGAAACTATTGATTTTAGAAATTAGAACGGCAAAAATAAAATAAAGAGAATACAGGGACGTAATATATCCGGGTGGAATATGCCTGAATTTCTGTGTCAAAGCAGAGAGGAGGGAAAAAGATGATACGCATTGTCAAAGAAAGTGTTGATGTAATATCCAATTTAGAAAAGGCAAAGCGTGAGATTCTTGCAATTCGTCGTCAACTGGTACAGGACGGAAAAGTAAGCAATCATCTCGGTGCCAGCTTTACAGTGATAGACGATACGCTGGCGACCATGATTGAAGAACTCAGAAACCTTTAAGCTTTAAGAACCTTTCTTTTTGTCTCAGAAGCGGCTAAAAAGCGTATAGAACAAAAGAGAGTTGTTTTACGGAAAGTTTGCCCGGAAAAAGAAAAAGCCCTCTATGAGCCTTTTAGACTGCATAGAGAGCAAACAAAAGACGCCCTGATTTTGTTTCAGAGCGTCTTTCTTTTAAGGATTAAGATTTTTAATCATTTCATAAAGCGACACCGTAGCAGTTTCTTGGTCTCCGTCGCTTAACTTATAGATAATACCAGAAGAATGCAATAGACGTTTCACATCTGACGGTACTAAGTTTTCACTAACAGGATTGTATCCGCAAACTTCCATACAGTTAGCGATTCCATATTTTTTGCTAAACTCTTCTTTTAAGTATTTATACTGCCCGGTGATTTGACATAAGTAGTAGCTATTTTCGGAGTCACCCAGTGTCCAAATAAAATCTTTTGGCTGCATATTTTTAAAAGCATTGATACAAGTTGTGAGCTGTCTGCTCTTTTGATATGGTTCATAACCCTCTCTTAGCTCTTTGTATTTTTCAATATCTTGAATTTCTTTAATTTCTAACTTCTCAATATAATCATCTGAAAATCCCCAGCCAAACCCTATCAGTTTTTCTGTTTTACAAAAATTAAAAACATCAGATTTTCCGATGATATTCATTTTTAATGTCCAAACAGCCATTGTATGACCTTCTTTCCTTTTATTTTATTGTACCAGTTTAGTGAGAAAAAGCAAGCCACAGATATTCTGAAAATGCTATTTACTGATTCTGAATGCGGTTACAGTTGCATTTTCTTCTGATTCAAATGTCCCAAACGAAATTCCATATTCGCCTACCTGTGCAGAAGCGGTATAGCCGCCCATGTTATCGCTGAAATTAAAAGAAAAACTATCCCCGAACAACTCTTTGAGTTCTGCAATAGTAGCGGTATCTTTACCCGGTATCAGAAGATTGAGCGGTCCCTCAATCGCTAATAAGTAAGAATATGCTTCACCGCTTTCGCTAATGGAGAAATAATATAGCGTATCTTCCGAGTTAGGAGCTTGATAGCAGTTACTTCCTCCATCACTGAACGATGGTTGCGGTAAGGGATTATCTCCGTAAATGTCAACAACCGTTTCGTCAAACAGTTGTGTTAATTCATTGGGAATCGTAAAACCGTTGGAACTTTCAGATTCAGAAGATGATTCTTCATTATCCGAAGCGGACGAAAAACCAAAGGCATATTGATATGCACTGAACAAGTCCCAACACCTTTCTGAACTACTTCCGTCAACCTTTGTTACAAAGTAATTGGGATTCTTATCAGCACCATCGGATATGATAACAAAATCGTCTACAAACTCAGTGACTTTTGTTCCCTTATCTGAAACAAATTCCGGCTGTGCTGATAGATTATCAATCGGCACACGATAGAGACCAGATGTTCCATCAACCGATGAAGTGCCATAAACAAAACCATTGTGGTATTTTAATTTCCCACGAACAGAAATAGGCTCAATTTCTTCTTGCTCTTTTTTATCAATGTTAATAGCTGTTGGAATACGATTGTCTCCTGCGCTTAGCGAAGAAGTATAAATCTTGTTCCCGATTACATAAACGTCTGAAACTGCTGAATCCTCATAATATTCCGTATAGTTTGTTCCGTCAGTGGTAACACTGCAAATTTTGTTGGTTTGATAAAAACCACTGGTATAAAAATAAATTGTGCCACCTGCGATATGAGCAATATGTAATTCTCCGCCAGCGTCTGTTCCTAAAACCGTAGTGCTTCTTTGGGTCGAATAAATCCGGTCAATTTTATCATTCTTTAGATTCAACCTATAAATGCCAGCTTCAGCCGCTTCATCTCCACTTTGAATACCGGTATAGTAAATTGTGTCCTCTGCAAACCATAACTGCAAAATATTCTGAGTTGGTATGTTATAAGATGTATCATACTGCGTGTATTCTTGTGTTTCGGGGTTTATCTTCATAATAAAACTGTTAAATCTCAACTCATTTTTCTCATCATGTTGTCTTACGGAACAATACAAATATTCGTTATGATAAATAATACTATCAAAATAAGTTTTCTTTCCGGTTGAATTATCCAGTAGGGTTGTAAAACTGCCATCTTCCGAATTGTAATCAATTAGTTTGCCCTCAATGGAGGGGTCGGGAGCGTACATGTGCGTACCGTTTTTACAGTAGCTACTGGCAGGAGCTTCTACCACCGTTCCATTGGAAGAATCCTCCTTTGGAGTGTTTGACGAGCAACCACCCAGTATAAACGCCAGTGAAAAGAGTGCTAACAAAAGAATTGACTTGAATTTTTGTTTTTTCATTGTTCCTATCTCCAATGCTTTAAAATTAACTGTTAAGCTATTTCGTAGAACAAACCGCCTTTTTCCCAATCTTTTGCGGTCAGTTCTCTTGTAAATATCCAAGGTTCCTCACAGGGAAACCATGATTCTATCCTATCCCTGATAATATCCGTATAGATTTCCACATCATCATCTTCCGGGATAGAAGCTAAGTAAGACAAAAAGCGGTTTGCTGTTGAAATCTTATCGAAGCGATATAATCTTTTTAGAATCATATCGCATTGCGGCTCTTTGCCGTGTTCCGATAAATAACGCTTGATTTTCGTTACTACCTCATTTGTCCGTTGCCTGACTTTCGTATAAAAGCTTCTGATTTCATCATCACTTACACCAACGACAACAAAAAAGTCAATGCTTGATTCTTTCCAATCCGATATGATTTTTTCTGTGCTTGCACCATTTACCCAGCTTCGGAGTATATCGTCAACAGGCGGCAAAGCATGATAATAAAAAGCCATATTGTTCATATCTAAAACGCCACTATTTTCTTTTACCGTTGTATCTCTCATACTTGCGTTGAGCATTGTTCCATTCATGATTCAGTTTTTCGATTTCAAGGCGATCAATGTGCTTCTTTTGATTCTCTTCTATATCTTCGCCGGATATACCAAACAAAGGGCAAAATCCACAAGCAAAGATGGCAACACCCACTACTGCGAGGAATCCAGATGCACCTCCAAAAGCATCTTTGAATACGGCAAGATACGCAATTATCCCCCCGACAACTGTAAGTATTAAGCAAACCATTTTAATTTTAGCTTTCATTTTCATTTATCCTCCATTGTCGATTTTCGTTTATAATACCCAAAGATATAACTACCTACAGTATAACGTTCAATTCGTTTGTTGTCAATTCGTTTTGTGGTTTTTCAGGACGTAATTAGCCCTATCTCCTTTACAATAGTAAAGAGGTGGAATTTTATGAACTTTGGCGATATACTTAGAGAACTCTTAGAAGATAACGATATAACACAAAAGCAACTGGCAGACGATTTGAATATAGCGTCCACAACGATAGGTAATTACATTCGAGGACTGCGTGAACCCGACTTCCAAATATTGAAGCTGTTCGCTTCATACTTCCATGTCACTACCGACTATCTCTTAAACTTTCAGTCCGGCATTACTAAAGACCACGGAGAAGATGAATTGTTACATCTCTATCGGACACTTCCAGAAGATAAAAAAGAATTGCTTTTGGAACAAGGTAAATTGCTGGTTCGACTGAATTTGAAAGAAGATGTAAAATCATCGAAATCGACTTTTCAAGGAAAAAATAACGTAGGATAATGTGAAACCGTCTGCGGAAAACGTAGACGGTCTTTTTATTGAGAAAATGTTTTGCTTTTTAGGCGTATTCGGTTTATAATAAGGTTGTAAGGAAAAGCCGTTGTGTGATAAATTGAAAAGTCACATAACTTAATATGGAGGGTTAAATCAATGAAAGGACAGGATAACCGAAAATACGCCATCTATTCGAGAAAATCAAAATTTACAGGCAAGGGCGAAAGCATTGAAAACCAAATCGAGCTTTGCCGTCAACATATCAAACTCCACCATGACAATGTAACGGAAGAGGACATACTCGTTTTTGAGGACGAGGGATTCTCCGGCGGAAATGTCAACCGTCCGCAGTTTCAGGCCATGATGAAGCAAATCCGGGCGAATCAGATTGGGGCTGTGGTCTGCTACCGCTTAGACCGTATCAGCCGTAATGTGGGAGATTTCGCCAAGCTCAAGGACGAATTTGACTATTACAATGTAGAGTTCACTTCAATCCGGGACGATTTTGATACCACTTCCCCAAGCGGCAGAGCCATGATGATGATGGTTTCCGTCTTTGCACAGTTGGAACGGGAAACCACCGCAGAGCGTATCCGGGACAATATGCACGAGCTTGCCAAGTCTGGGCGGTGGTTAGGCGGCACAACGCCGACCGGCTATAAAAGTACACAGATTGTGGGAAGCGTTACGGTGGACGGAAAAGAGAGAAAAGCCTATAAGCTGGATATCATCAAAGAAGAAGCGGAAATTATCAAGCTGATTTTTTCAAAATTTATAGAAACCAATTCCCTCACCAAAACTGATACTTATTTGTTGCAGAACAACGTCACCACAAAAAACGGGAAGAATTTTACCCGGTTTTCCATTCGCTCCATTTTGCAAAATCCGGTTTATATGATAGCCGATCAAAACGCATGGGAGTATTTTGATAGATTAGGCGTGGAGATTTACGCCGAACAATCAGAGTTTGACGGCAAGCATGGCATTATGGCCTACAACAAAACCATTCAGAAATCCGGCAAGTCCAACCAAATGCGAGATATGGACGAATGGATTGTGGCTGTGGGAAAACACAAGGGCTTGATTGCCGGAGCCGATTGGGTAAAGGTACAGGAATTGCTTCATCAAAACCGTTCCAAATCCTACCGCAAGCCCAAAAGCAATGTGGCGTTGCTCTCCGGTCTGCTGTACTGTGGGAACTGCGGGAGCTTTATGCGTCCCAAGCTCAGCCAGCGGACAAACACACAGGGAGAGAAGATTTACAGCTATCTTTGTGAAACGAAAGAGCGCAGCCGTTGTCAACTCTGCAACAGCAAGAATCCCAACGGCAACGAGCTTGACAAAATGATATGCGAACAAGTCAAGCTTATTTCAGAGGATAGCTCCGACTTTATCAAAAATTTAGAGAACGTGCAAAGAAAGCTGGAAGGCAACCGGGAAGAATACGACCAGCAGTTAAACGCTCTCAAAAAGGAATTGCAGGAGAACGAACAGCAGATTGCCAATCTGGTGGATACCCTTGCAAAGACGCCGAACACACCGGCATTTGATTACATTACCGAACAGATTAACACCCTCCACGAGAAAAACGAGAAAATCAAGAATCGAACCCACGAACTGGAATCCCTCACGAAAAACCATCTCTATTCCAGCGAGGAATTTGACAAAACAAAAGAACTGTTAAAATCCTTCGGGCAGTTCTTCGATACCATGGGGGTAGAACAGAAGCGAATGGCGCTTCGGGCGTTCATTCGCCGGATTGTCTGGGACGGGAAAAACGTCCATGTGGTACTGTTTGGCGATACAGAATCGGAGATTGACTATACCGGTTTTTCAGAGGAAAACCCAGAGCCGCTGGGAGCGGATAGCGAACGAAATACTCATGCACTTTCGCAGTCAAAAAAAGTCGGCTCAGGATATTTCCATGAGCGAACCTATCGATACGGATTCCGAGGGAAATCCACTGACACTCTCGGATATTGTCTATACAGACGATACCATCGCAGATGATTTGGATAAAAAAATCAAAATAGAAAAGCTGCGCGAATATATCGACGAAATGGAAGACTCTCGCGACAGAGAGATAATTTTAAAGCGATACGGGCTTTTTATGTCAAAGCCGATGACGCAGCGTGAAATCGCCGAAGAAATGGGAATTTCGCGCTCCTATGTTTCCCGAATAGAAAAAAGGGCATTAAAAAAGCTCCGTGAAAAATTCACGGAGTAAAAAAAGGCAAAAAAATAGCTCCCCTATTGGAGAACTACTTTCATAAAATGTCGGCATCGACCTATTTTCCCGGGCCGC
>ULIX01018421.1_pt1 | contig 13859 bp, 12 predicted proteins | sample 1950721 | NCBI WGS metagenome assembly ULIX01 (sample SAMEA4835459, study PRJEB28245) | human gut metagenome | biome: gut microbiome; material: fecal sample | place: Denmark | collected 2008
AAATCAGATTATGAACTGAACAAAGACTCTTACCGCAGGTCGCGCAAGGCCTACTCCATCGACGAGGCCAATGCTCTCAGCCCTGATATCAATCCTTGGCCGCTGATTGTCATCAACGATTCGTATGATCCGCGATTCTATGCCAACGATGAAGGAGAATTCAAGGGACAAAATACCATGCGCGTGACAAAGATTATAGTAGATACTGACAATGATTTCATCCAAGATTGCGCAGCAGGTGATGTAAACAACTCCATACAAGGAACTTACAACATCCGCGAAGTATGGCTGAGCCAGAAAGTGGACGTCCAGAAGTTCATCAGGACCATTTGTAATATCTATCAGGGTGATAGGGATTTTTCAACAAGTATCTACCATCCGTATAACAGCTACCTGTGCCAGAATAAAAGGGCAACGATATTCATTCCGGAATCGGAAGCCGACAATGTAATGAAAATGGTTTCCTGGAAAACTTGGTCATACCCTATATTGTTCACGATAAAGACATATCAGGGTGACGTATTCTCTGCTCAGAAAGCTGGAGCCGATGCCGCAAAACCTTTCTGCACGCATCATGTATTCACGGAAAAAGTAGCTTCCCCTGACAACATTTACAAGGATTATTCATGTAAGAATTTCACGTCGTACTATTACTCATGCAAATACTGCGGAAAATGCGAGCATAACTCCGCGCATACTTTCGAGATAAAATATACGGACTTTGATTATCCGCAGCACATATTCGAACAGCCTTTGGCCAATGACCAGGCATATATAGGCAAAAACTCCGCCGGACAGCACGTATGGTGGTACAGCTGCATCTGGTGCGGCATGTCAGAAGGATATGAACAGAAGCACTTTACAAAAGTCGCATGGAAAGCGACCGGAACTGAAATGAACTATGAAGACTTCAGGAAGGCCATGGCCGAACAGGCAGAAGGTTTCGAAACTGAGGCAAGACTTACCACTACGACGCAACCTGGAACGTTCATCCTTCCATACAAGTCAGACGCCAAGATGAGCGCTGCTTTCCAGAGTTCCGTAAACTTCGCTTTGTGCGATGACCTTTTGGATGATGACGTACTCGGAAAAGACTACACCGTACAGGCGACATTGATCCAGATAAAATCCCTCGCGGTACGCCTGGTAGAGGAACTTCTCGACCGCGAAATCAAGCTCGGCAAGAAACAGTCAGGCGACAAGTTCGTGGCGAAATGCGCTGCACTCGGAATCAACGACATTCCTTCGGCATCAGCTTCGGACAGCGACAAGGCCACCCGTCAGGATGTGGCTGCAATCCTCTACAAGGCATTGCGTTACATCGAAAACCAGGGTGCCTACGCCTACACTGAATTTGATAATGGACTGGACAAATATACCGACAAGAAAGATATCTACCCTGCCGCAGAGGAGGCCATGAGTTTCATGGAAGCACTGGGACTGATTAAAGGCAAGACGGCCACAACCATCTGCCCTAAGGAAATCTGCTCTATCGAACAAGCTATCGACGTGGCAGAAAAATGCACACATGCACATCAGCTGGGCTGGTATCAGGTGAGAGCATGGGGAGAAGGAGCCGGACGCGACTTTAAAGGTAGCGTTTACACAGGCCCGTCCGAAGGATATTCGACATTCCAGACTTACGCTCCGGGTGAAAGAGTGTGGGTTACAGGTCCGCGCATCGGCGGCATGTGGGAATTTCTCCCTATCGTGGACAGATATACCGGCAAAACAGTATATGTGAAAGCCGAATGGTACACCCCTGTAAGAAAACATGTATTCACCTCGAAGAAGACCATCAAAACCGTAGAATTCAAGGACTACTGGGATGGAACCTACATGTGGACAAACTAATGGCGGAATAAAGAACGACGGGGGCGAAAACCCACGTTCTGCACCCGTGAAGTTCAATCTGAAGGACGACGGGGGCAGAAAGGCCGAATCTGCACACATGAATCAAACGACGTGTACGAAAAGGCTGGATTTGCCCCCGCGAATTTTGTGACCTCCACATGCACAAGCGCTCTGTAACTCACCTTGTTTTCGTGAGGTGCACAGGGCAGTCATCACCATGACGGGTAAGCCGAACAGCGGCATAGACCGCGGCGAATTGCGAAGCACCCTGAGCAGAGCGGGCTCTTGCCGCAGTTCGGCCAACAACATCAATGAAGAACGACTTGTTCTAGTCAACCTAATTGTCTGGTGAATTACCGGTAGAATTTGTAAGTGATGGTTCCCTGCTGAAGCCTAGGGGCATCAGAGTTGAGATTGAACATTGTCTTCAGCGCTGTTTTTTTGCAGGCTTCGATTACCTCTTCATCTGTGATTGTGGAGGCTGAGTTCAGTTTTGCAGACTTTACTTGGCCGTAAATGTCTATTGTGATGTCAAGTTTGACAATTCCCTCAGCGTTTCCAAGTTCTTGGGGATCATCTACCCCGTAACTGTACCTGTCCTCCATACGATAGGAAGACTTCACCTTGAGTCTTGGAACCACTGCCTTTTTAGGTGCGTTTTGATTGGCCTTCTTCGCTGCACGATATTCTTCCTGCGCGTCACCGACGAGTTCATTTATAAACGACACTACTCCTGTAGGTGCCGGTTTCGAGGCAGCCGATTTCGAAGAAGACGTCATCGAGGCCGCCGGCTTTGCAATCGATTTTTTCTCTGATTTGTCAGCAGCAACATTCCTCTCCGACTTCTTTTCCGGCTTGCCAATGCCCTCCTTTATACTGGAGTTGGCCGTGGCCGGCTGGCAAAGTAGAGAGTCGATGGTGTCACGCAGGAACGCGTTCTCATTCCGGAGTTCCTTGATATCCTCGTAGTTCTTGAACGTGAAATATCCAAAACTGAGGCACAATAACAAGGTCAGGACCTGCAATAATTTTCCGTTTCCCATAATTGATTATTTATTAGAGGTTTAAGTAATGAAAGCACATTGGCGTGAAGTCACTCACGGATTTTGGAGTCGATGATGATGGTGACAGGGCCGTCATTGACGAGGGCACACTTCATGTCGGCACCGAACACACCCTTCAGGACAGGTCTTCCGGCGACCTCGGAAAGGCGTTTGCAGTACTTTTCGTAGAGCAGAACCGCAAGTTCGTGGGCAGCGGCCCGGATATAGGAGGGACGGTTGCCCTTTTTCGTGGAGGCAGTCAGCGTAAACTGCGAAACCGCCAGAAGTTCACCATCCACATCCACCACACTTCTGTTCATAACACCGTTCTCGTCATCGAAAATCCGCATTGCCGCAGTCTTCGACACAAGCCACTCCATATCAGCCTCAGTATCACCGGTTTCCACCCCGACAAGGATGAACAGTCCCGCTCCGATAGAGCTGACCACTTCTCCGCCAATGGTGACTGACGCTTCCCTGACTCTCTGAATTACAAGCCTCATTGTCCTGTTTCTCCTATGTAATTATCTTACTATTTTTAACACCTGCTCAAGCAGACTCACTATTGTCGGCTAAACGAATACGGACGTGACACCGATGAAGTGCAACGTGACTTGTCAGGCTCGGACGACATTGAAAAGTCTATAACCGCTCCAGCTGAAAGCTCGTCGAAAGTCAGGAACGCACGGTCCGCGCTCTTGCCGTTCACCTTCATTGACCTGACATAGAAATTCTCGGAAGAATTGTCCGGAGCATTGACAATGAACACTTTACCGTCAGGGCGAGTAACCTTCACGCTCTTGAACAGAGGAGTGCCGACTGCGAATTGGCCGGACGCCGGGCAGACAGGATAGAATCCCATCGCCGAGAACACGTACCAGGCAGAAGTCTGGCCATTGTCCTCATCGCCGCAATACCCGTCAGGCGCTGCGGTGTAGAATTTCTCCATCACTTCACGCACGCGGGCCTGGGCCTTCCATGCCTGACCGCACCAGTCATACAGATATATGAAATGCTGGATAGGCTGGTTGCCGTGCGCATAATTGCCCATATTCATCACCTGCATTTCCCTGATTTCATGAATCGGGAAGCCGTAATAACTGTCATCGAAGATTGGCGGGATATTGAAAACCGAATCCATCATATGTCCGAAATCCTCATCGCCGCCCATCAGGTCGATTTGCCCCTGCACATCATGAAATACGGACCACGTATAGTGCAGACTGTTGCCTTCCGTGAAATCTCCACCCCATTTGAGCGGGCTGAACGGCTCCGAGAACGTGCCATCCTCGTTACGGCCCACCATCAGGTTGTACTTCGGATTGAACAGATTCTTATAGTTCAATGCCGCCTTGCGATACGGCTCAAGTTCTTCGTCCGACTTGCCCAACTGCTTGCCCAACTGCCAGATACACCAGTCGTTGTAGGCATATTCCAGAGTCCGGGCAGCATTCTCATTGATTCCGACATTGCAAGGAACATAGCCGAGACGGTCGTAGTATTCCCAGCCCAGGCGTCCCGTAGAACTCACCTCAGGATGCACTTTGTGAGCGCCTGAAGTCACGGCTTCCCACAGTTTCTCCACATCATATCCACGGATACCGTCGATGTAGGCATCAGCCACCACAGAAGCCGAATTGTTGCCGACCATACAGCCGCGGTGTCCAGGGCTCGCCCACTCAGGCAGGAATCCGCTCTCCAGATAAGCATTGACAAGGCCCTCCTGCACCTTCACGCTCTGCTCCGGATAGACAAGATTCATCAGCGGGAAAAGGCTTCTGAAAGTATCCCAGAAACCGGTATCCGTCGTCATATAACCTGGGAGCACCTCACCGTTGTACGGGCTGTAATGCACCCTTGTACCCTCTGCATTGACCTCAGAAAGGTCGCGCGGGAACAGCAGTGACCGGTACAGGCAAGAATAGAATGTACGGAGATGGTCAATGTTGCTGTCGCTGACCGAGATGCGTCCGAGTGCGGAGTTCCAGCTGTCGCGGCACGCGGTCTTCACCTCGTCGAAGGAGCGGCCGTCGATTTCGCGCAGATTGATCTGAGCCTGGTCAATGCTGATGAACGACGATGCCACGCGGAGATTCACCTGCTGGCCTCTGCTTGTCTTGAAGCCTACCAATGCCAATGCATGATCCGCCTCGACTTCATTCTTTCCAGTAACTTTATTTCCGTCAATGACTTGCATCATCTCAAAAGGTGTATCGGAAACGATTACGAACCAGTTTCTGAAATTGTCAGGCACTCCTCCGTGGTTATTGGTGACATATCCCACGATCTTGTTCTCCTCCGGTATGACCTTCACGAATGAGCCGCCTGCGTAGCCGTCCACCACCAGATAGGACATTTCCTTTTCCGGATATGTGAGGCGGACAGCTGCTGCACGCTCGGTAGGCGAAATCTCGGCAACCACGTCATGCTCAGCGAGATATACCTTATAATAATAAGGAGTCGCCACCTCCGACTTGTGGGAGAACCAGCTTTCACGTTCATTCTCATCAAAAACCGGCCCGGTAGTAACAGGCATTATCGAGAATGCGCCATAATCATTGATCCAAGGGCTCGGCTGATGAGTCTGCTTCAGGCCGCGCATCTTCGTGGCAGTATATTTATAAGTCCAGCCGTCGCCGTTTTTCCCGGTCTGAGGCGTCCAGAAGTTCATTCCCCACGGCATTGCCACTGCAGGATACGTGTTTCCGGCAGAAAGTTCATAGGTGGATTCCGTTCCCACCAGCGTACTCACATAATCCACTGGGGATTCCACATAATCAATGCTGTTCTTGCAGCATGAGAGACTCGCCAAGGCAAGAGCCATAAAGGCCAATGTCGGTTTCAGTTTCATATTATATATCAATATTATCAGTTTTGAGCAGTTCTCGAAAATCTTCTCTTAATCTGAGGAACTTATTATTTTCATGTTACTAAATTGCGAAGATAGCAATAATATTTTTGCCGATAAGGAAAACGCGGGAGTTACCAAAACGTTATCTTTTGCCTTTTGGTCGAATTTCTTTATATTTTTGGTGCATTGATTTAAATTTGTCGCCGTTTATACCAAAAAATTCGACAAAATGTACAAGAAACTAATCCTGACCGTAGCACTTGGCATCGCTGCCGTTTCCGCTTATGCCGGAGGCTACGTCACAAATTCGAACCAGAATGTAGCATATCTGAGGAACCCTGCCCAGAATGCAGTCATAGGCGTACAGGGCGCTTATTTCAACCCTGCCGGTATCGGTTTCATGGAAAACGGCTGGCACATTGCACTGGATGTGCAGACCGCTCTTCAGAGAAGATATACCACATCCACTTACGAGCCGCTTAAATACGGCATTGACAATGAAGGAAGAGGCTATAAGAAATATACCGGAAAGTCATTTGTGCCTGCGCTGCCGCATCTGGACCTCGTCTATAAGCACAACAACTGGTTCGGTTCATTCCATTTCGGAGTGATTTCCGGAGGCGGAAAGGCAAAATATGACCAGGGACTCGGCTCTTTTGAAGCGCCTGTGGCAATGATACCTGCATTGATCAACACCCTGGCAGGCGCCACTGCCGTAACGGCATACGATGCTGACATCAATCTTACCGGTGAGCAGTACAACTTCGCAGGTCAGCTCAACTTCGGTTACAGGATCAACAAAAACTGGAGCGTATCTGCCGGTGTCAGAATGAATTACCTTTCCAACTACTATGTGGGCAGCCTCAAGAACATACGTCTTCAGCCTGCTGGCGGACAGATGATGCCTGCAGCTGCTGTTCTGGCAAGCGCCATCTCTTCATTGACAGGAGGCAAGGTGCCGGCAGACCAGATCGCTCCTATGGCATCACAACTCGTAAGTGACAAGGCTCTGGACGCGCATCAGAAAGACATCGCTTGGACCCCTATCATCTCCGTGGATTACAAGACAGGAAAGTTCAATTTCTCAGCACGTTACGAGTTCAACACCAAGGTACGTCTGAACAATACCACTAAAGAGAACAGCACAGGAATTTCGCAGTTCGATGACGGGAAACAGATCGCCGCGGACATTCCGGGCAACCTTAACCTCGGTGCACAGTATTCCGTAAAACCGAATTTCAGAGTAGCTCTCGGTTTCAACTACTATTTCGACAAGCAGTCCAAGCAGTACAACAATGAAACCGGTCTCAATGACAAGCAGAACTATCTGAAGCACAACTCATTCGAGATTCTCGGCGGTATGGAGTATGATGTATGCAAGCTGCTGACTCTCAGTATCGGCGCCAACAGCAATACCTTCGGATTCGGCAATGACGCACGTTTCATCTCGGACATGAGCTACTCTACAAGTTCAATTTCCGGCGGTATTGGAGCGCAGTTCCATGTAAACAGCCGGATCAATATCGACCTCGGTGTGTATAAGACATTCTTCCTGCACTTCACCAAGGAGCAGAAGGATTACGGTGCAAACGGGGAGCTGATCTACAGAAAGCTCGCTCCTGTTGTTTCACAGTTGCCGCTTTCACCGGAAATCACCGGAAAACTGACTCCGGAAAATCTTGCAATCACAGGGCAGGATGATTTCTACCGCACCAGCATCGTGGCGGGCGTAGGCGTGTCATTCTCCTTCTAAACTGAATAACAGACAATTATGGGGCTTTATCGTTCACCGACAAAGCCCCATATTTTATTTTCCGAATGAATAGCGCAGTCCGAAGCCCAATGAGAAATCGGTGGGTTTGTCCGTGTAGATGGAGCGGACTCGGGAACTGTTCTTGAAATGATGGCTTACTCCGGGCTCCACGAAGAAGCCGAGTTGCGGAAGGATATTCGCCTGAATGCCTGCTGCCGCGTTGACCGACCACTGCAGACCTTTGGGCGATATATTTGTCGTCAATGTCCTGTCGAATTTCCCGTCCACGTATTCGTCTGTCTTGATGCTGCCGGAAATGGATTTTTCCATCATGCCGCCGCCGGTGACATAGATATTGACATAACGGGAATTCAGGATGTTGAAGGAAATGTTCAGCGGAATGCCGAGGTAATGGAGGGTCTGACTGCCTGTGCTCCAGTTTTTTCCAGTTTCGCTATTGCCTATCTTGACTGAGGAGGAGAGGATGGAATAAGTCAATCCCGTTTCTACCCCGAGTCTGCCGGTAATGTTGTATCTCGCTGTCAATCCGACTTTTACAGGGATTTTATGTGAGTATTCCTCCTGGACTTCCGGCTGATTGTAAACGATGGCCGAGGCTTTGGAGTCCTTGTCTATCCAGTCGGTTTTTGTTACGCCTGCGGCCAACGGGTTTGCCCCCATGACCATGGCTGTAGGTTTGCTTCCGGATGTATTGCCTCCGACTGCGCCGCCCGCAACTATTCCTGCTGAGAATCCGCCTGAGCGCCTCGCCCTGGCTTTTTCTGATGGAGTTTCCTTCAGATATTCGTCCCAGGACATCGCTGCTTGTTCTTCCGCATTCACTGATGTAACATCCTCAGCTACAGCGCTTACGCTACTCTCGACCGGAACGGCATCGACATCTTGGTTCTCCGGCACGGAAGTTTCCGCACTTTCCGCCGAGTCCTCGATCACACCTGCGCCAACGCTGCTCTCGACCGGAACGGCCTCCGCTATCAGTGCCGACTCGGCTTTTCTGGCCTTCACTTCCTGCTTTATCCCGACTTTCGCAGCCTCTTGCTTTCTTCCGACCGCCACATCTGCCAATGACATCGCTTCAGCGGATTTCATTTCCGCCAGGTCCTCAACCAATGTCCTTTCCACAGGTTCCGACACCACAGCATCAACCGGTTCAGACACTGCCACATCCGCGGTAATGCCACCTAAAGCATTGACACTCTTGTCATTGACCTTAGTAACGACGAAGATTCCCGCCATCAGCGCAGCGGCGGCGGAGAGCCCCCAGAACCAGACAGGGATGACCTTCCTGCGGCTTTCCTGCAATCCGGCCTTTTCGCTCAGCGCAGCCCACAATTCATCCGACGGCCGCTCTTCGTAGCCCGCCATCTTCTGTTTCAATGTATCTGTCCAATCCTGTTTCATACCATCTTATAATTCTTATGATTCACGCTTCATGTATTCGGTGAGTTCCTTTGCGAGAATTTTCCTCGCCCGATGATACTGGGACGCCGAAGTACTCTCAGTAATACCCAGCATATCAGCTATTTCCTTATGAGATTTTCCCTCGAACACATAAAGGTTGAATATGGTCCTGTAACCATCCGAAAGCCCACGGATCTTGTCCATTATGACCTGTTGCGGAATCAGGCTGACATCCGGGGCCGGAGCATCATCCGTATCCGGAAGATTGTCGGTGTATTCCACGAAACTGCATTTCTTCTGCTTGCGCAGATACTGCAGAGCCTCATTGACCGTAATCCGGCTCATCCACGCCTTAAGGGAGCCCTCCCCTTTCCACTCGAAACTGCCTACGGAAGAAATTATCTTCATGAAACTCTCCTGCAGGATATCCTCGGCAATGTCATTGTCCGAGATATACCTCCGGCACAACGCGAAAAGGTATCCGGACCAAGTGTCATACAGCTTCTTTATAGCCGCATTGTCCCTTTTCCGGATATCATTGACAAGTCTCTTTTCGCTGCTTGTACCTAAATTGAACTTCATGACTGCCACCGCTGCAATTCCTTTGCCATCAATTACTTTTGCGGGACAATGCTACTCGACAATGCTTTATTTCCTCGTCTTGTAGTCGAATGTCGCGATTTTGGTTTCGCCTGAAGAAGCGGTAAATCTCACTCTGAGTTTCACTGTCTTGCCCTCAGTATCAGGCAGTTTGTCCAGGCGGAATGCCACGTAGCCGTCAGAAACTACCTCATTGACATCGCCGCATTTGTCGTGCCTGAACTCTACCAGATACGGATCAGACTCGTCCACGCCTGTCACAAGGTTCACTTTATGCTTTACGTTGGAGAATCTGCCCCACAATGTTCTGAATCTGAGGGTCAGGTATCCGTCCTCGCATACGGTAGGGAATGCGTTCACCAGTTCCACAGGGTCGCTTCCGTACTCTGCCTTGTCCTCGTCCTTGCCTTTGCTCTCGACTGTCTGCTTCGTGTAAAGCTCTGTAATCCAGTTCACATGGCCCATCTGGACACCTTTTTCCTCTGAAACCACCTTGTAGTTTATGAATGCCCTGGTCTCCTTGAGTTCAAATGGAAGTCTCGGATTGTTTACAGGCTTGATGATGGTATTGTCGTCGAGCTGAAGATAAAAGCCGCTGCCCTCACCTTCCGGCTTGACCGTAACTACTGCATTCGGGACTATCTCATCATATGATGGGTAGTCGTTCTTGGTGCAGGACGCTGATGCGACCACTGCCAATGTTGCTGAGATAAATGCTAAAACTCTGTTTTTCATAATATTGTATCTTTTAGTTTTTTTTCTTCCACTCTCATAAATACACATTTCTCAGAATCTTGCATCACATTGTCCCGAATTTTTCAGAAAATCATTCCGCCTTCACTACGCTGACCGTGTCATCCTGCCAACATACATCACTGCTGTCCTCGACATTGTCCTCCGCCGACTCCGTAGAATCCTCCACAGACATGGAGTAGTCTTCAATGAATTTTTTATGATCTTCCAATGCCTTGAGCATTTTGTCCTTGTCGAAACGTATGACGCAGGATGTGGCTGCGAGAGCGACCAGCGTTATGGCCGAAATGTATTTTAATGCTTTCATAATCATTGACTTAATTAAAAATTTCCGGGCCGAATCCGAGAAGCTGGAGCTGTCTGCGGATTTTGGGCACTGTTTCATTGACAAATTCTGTTTTCTTATATTCCAGGACCTTTTCCCTGGCGTCCTGCGAGATGAAGAAGCCGAGTCCGCGCTTGTTGTAGATTATTCCGTCCGTCGTCAGTTTCTCGTAGGTACGCATTATCGTGTTCGGATTCACGCCGAGCTGGGCCCCGTACTCCCTCACTGAAGGGATACGGCCGTCCGGGACAAGCGCTCCTGAAAGCACCTGGTCACAAATCGTGTCGTAAATCTGAAGATATATCGGTCTGTTCACATCAAATTCCATAATACTAATGTTTTATCGTTTTCAGTCTGAAGAACACGGCGCAAGCTAATGCGGAGACTACCAGGATATCCCAAAGCGTCGCTGCCACATTGGCGAAAGGCACTGCCCAGGAGATGAAATCCGGAGCCGTAAGATATTTGCCTGCAAATAGTTGGCTCCACTTCATCAAAGTATCCATATCTATAAGTCCGGTCGTGAACAGCAGTCCGAAAAGCATGCTCATAACCATATTGAACCCTATGAATATCAGTATCGGATAGAGAATCTTATGCTTCTTGAAGAGCAATGCGCCGAGCAGGAAGAACAGGATGGCGAAAGCGAACTGCATGTAGATCGAGAACATGCTCACCCTGATAGGGGAATCAGTGGTGTAGGCGAAGGAAGCGATCCGGGTCAATGCATCTGTGAATGATGCTGCAAGTGTTCCGCCGCAACTGCTGTCACACAGGCAAATCAGTCCGTCAGCCGCAAGATATATCCCGACAAAGATTGCAGGAACTATTATCAATGTGTTCAACATCATTGACAGAAATTTCTCCAATGTCGAAGCCGGTATCATCAGCAGCATCGATCCTGCGCGTTTTTCGGTGATGTAGCCGTAAACATTTTTAGGATATGTTATGAAGAGCACGACTGCGACGAAGCAGAAAACGGAGACTCTGAATGTCAGACCAGGCGTTCCCCATTCCTGACTGAAAATAAGTGAGTAACAGAGAGTTATCACATAAAGGATAACTGGGGCGAGCGACATCAGCATGAGCGTAAGTCCGTATGATGATGTCCATCTCTTGAAGTCATATTTGAAGAATCGGCCGAAACGGCTGAATGAAAATGTATTGTTCATGGCGATATGTGTTACAATGTTTCGGCAAACAGGCCTTTTATGAATTCTTTATTGTGGTGAACCGCATTGAAAAGAGCCTCGATATTCACCTTGCTGTCAGCGCCTTCCGCATTCGGATAGACCTGGATGAAGCCGCCCGGAAGCTGCTCACTGTAAAGCGATTCCGGATGGAGCTGCGTGCCGTAGTCGAAATAAAGTTTGCGGGAAATCTCCTCGAGACTGGCATTGAGCAGGACATCCTGACGGTCAAGAATGATGATCGGGTCAATGATGTTCTCCAAGTCCCTTACCTGGTGGGTGGATATGACTATCGTAGAGTCCTCGCCGGTGTATTTCATCAATGCGCTCCTGAACTGCGCCTTGGACGGGATGTCGAGCCCGTTGGTAGGCTCGTCCAGGAACAGATACTTGCAGCCAAGTGCCAAGGCCAATGATATATAGGTCTTCTTAAGCTGGCCGGTGGACATTTCGTTCATCTTCTTGTCCGAGGTGTTCTCGAAGAGTTCCATTATTTCCTCGAACGTGTCCTGTTTGTAATTCGGCCAGAATTCTCCCGTAATCCGCGCATATTCAGCAGCTTTCATCGGAACCGGCAGCATTTCGTCAGCGAGGTAGAACTGATTTTCCAGCACCTGCGGTGTGCGGCTGTAGGGAGCCGAGCCGTCAATGTCAATGTTTCCCTGCAATGGTTTCTTCAGTCCTGCAAGCAATGTGAGCAGAGTGGTCTTGCCCACTCCGTTCTCACCGAGGAGTCCGTAGATTTTCCCGGGCTCCAAGTTCATGGTTATGTTTTTCAGTACGGGTACTTGTCCGTAGCTGAAACCTAATTTTTCAATTCGTATCATAGTGTATGAGTTTATTAGTACACTGCAAAGATATGGCAAGATTTTTATATTTGCAATAGTTTTTTCTAATTTTGTGGATTATGAACCGAATTTGCCACATATTTATTGTTTTTCTTTCCTGCACAAGCGCATTGGCCCAGCCGACGCAGAACAAGCAGGAACTGATGCGACTCCTGCAGGAGAAGCCTGAGAGAAGCGCTCCTCTACTTTATAATTACGAGGCTCCGTCCAAAATCATTGACACGCCCGCGCCGAAGGGCTTCAAGCCTTTTTATGTCAGTCATTACGGAAGGCATGGCAGCAGGTATCATTGTGCCGAAAACTTTTTCAGGTCGCCGATGGCTGTTCTGTACTCTCTGGATGCGCACAACCTGCTGACTGATGAGGGAAAATCCGTTCTGGGTGACATGCAGGTAATCGCAGATGCCCACGATGGTCAGATAGGCTATCTTACCCATAAAGGTGCCAGGCAGCATCAGGATATTGCCGGGCGGCTATGCAGACGTTGCCCTGAGATTTTCAATCAGAGGGACAGACAAGAAGTGTACTGTGTGGCGACCGCCGTGCCGCGCTGTATCCAGAGCATGGCGAATTTCTGCCTGGAATTGGGTCGGGAGAATCCGTCTCTTGAGATTACAATGGATGCCGGCGAGCGTTTCACCAAGTATCTGTGCAATGACGAGGGTGTTCCGCAAGACAATGCGCGCGAGGTGTTCGTGAGAGACTCTGTTCTCAATGCCAATCTGGACCCGACAAGGCTGCTGACTGCATTGACCACTGATGCAGATGAGGCGGTAAAATATATGAAGGGCGGCGCGCGGAAGTTCTTCGCGGAGCTTCTGAATGCCGGCAGTATAGGTCAATGTCTTGATATCCAAGATCCATACATCTATCGCCATTTTACGACTGAGGAGATTTACGGCATATTTTCATATTACAATGTGAGGTTCTACACGATAATGAATGCGTCGGTCGAAAATGGCAGGTCACGTGACCTCATCGGCGCAAGAGTCCTCAAGGACATTGTCGAGAAAGCCGACGCCGCAATGGGGATGTGCACTTGTGATGCAGAGGCAGGGCACGCCGGCGCTGATTGTTACGGCGGAAACGGGCACTGCGCGGACCTTCGTTTCGGTCACGATGCCGGTCTGGGGCCGATCTTAAGCCTACTGCGCCTGGCAGGTTTCGAAAAAGAGGAGAAGATGGCGAAATCCATAGACGGGAAATGGTATTCATTCGAA
>ULIX01017947.1_pt1 | contig 13839 bp, 13 predicted proteins | sample 1950721 | NCBI WGS metagenome assembly ULIX01 (sample SAMEA4835459, study PRJEB28245) | human gut metagenome | biome: gut microbiome; material: fecal sample | place: Denmark | collected 2008
CTTTCCTCCGGCGCAAAGGGAAAGCGTCTGGCACTTCCCAATTCTGAGATCATGATACATCAACCCTCCGGCGGAAGCCAGGGTCAGTGCACCGATATTCAGATACAGGCTGAGCAGATCCTGAAGATAAAGCATAATTTGAACCGCATCCTTGCCGATAACACCGGCAAGTCTGTCGAGGTCATCGAGCGTGACTGCGAGCGTGACCACTTTATGTCTGCGCAGGAAGCTGCGGAGTACGGTATTATCGACAAGGTAATAACCAAGCGTTAAAAGCTGATGGGGGAACGCATAGTTCCCCCATATTTATACAGCACGGTTTGAGGTAAAACTATGGCAAGAACTGATGATAGAAAAAGTATAAGATGCTCGTTCTGCGGCAAAACGCAGAATGTCGCAAACAGGCTTATTGCTGGCAACGGCGCATACATCTGCGATGAATGCATCCGCCTGTGCATGAGCATCATTGCTGACGATGTTGACGAGGTAGAACCGGTAGAACAGACCCCCGAGCTTGAGTTTGAAAGCCTTCCCAAGCCTGCGGATATCAAGGCAAACCTCGACGAATACATTGTCGGGCAGGACAGGGCAAAGACCGTCCTTTCCGTAGCCGTTTATAATCATTATAAGCGCATTTTGTATGCAGGCTCAAACGATGTTGAGCTGCAAAAGAGCAACATACTGCTCATCGGCCCCACCGGCAGCGGCAAAACGCTTTTTGCACAGTCTCTGGCAAAAATGCTCAATGTTCCGTTCGCAATCGCCGATGCTACGACACTCACCGAGGCAGGCTATGTCGGCGAGGATGTCGAGAACATCCTTTTAAGACTTTTGCAGGCTGCCGATTTTGATGTTGAGCGTGCCGAAAAGGGTATTATTTATATTGATGAGATCGATAAGATCGCCCGCAAGAGCGAGAATACATCCATCACAAGGGATGTTTCCGGCGAAGGCGTGCAGCAGGCGCTTTTGAAGCTGCTTGAGGGCACTGTCGCCAATGTTCCGCCTCAGGGCGGACGCAAGCACCCGCATCAGGAGTTTATAAAGGTCGATACGACCAATATCCTCTTTATCTGCGGCGGCGCATTCGACGGTCTTGATAAGATAATCGAAAAGCGCACCGACAAAAAGAGCATGGGCTTCGGCGCAGAGATCAAAAGTGCCACCGACCGGGATGTCGGCGATATCCTTGCTCAGGCTCAGCAGCATGACCTTCTTAAGTTCGGCATCATCCCCGAGCTCATCGGCAGACTGCCGGTCATTGCTCCGCTGACCTCCCTTAAGCGTGAGGATCTTGTCCGCATACTTACCGAGCCCAAGAACGCCATGACCAAGCAGTATAAGGCACTCATGAGCTATGACGGCGTTGACCTTGAGTACAATGCCGATGCTCTCGAAGCGATAGCCGACAAGGCAATTGAGATGAAAATTGGCGCACGAGGCCTGCGCAGCGTCATGGAGGGTATCATGACCGATATCATGTTCAGCGTTCCCTCCGAAAAGGATGTTGAAAAGGTCATCATTACCGCCGACTGCGTGAATAATAACACCAGCCCCGAAGTAATACGCAAGTAAAATAGTTTTATAGCAAGGCGGGGCATCAGTCCCGTCTTGCGCTTTTCCCCAAGAGGTTTTTTCTATGAGTAATGTATTTGAAATCGAAACCCGTGCATTGCCCGTTTTGGCACTGCGCGGTCTTAACATATTCCCCGGCATGCTCTTAAACTTTGATGTAGAGCGGCCAGTATCCGTTGCGGCGCTCAATTCCGCAATGGACACAGATCAGGAAATATTCCTTGTAACGCAAAAGGATGTCACGACAGATCTGCCCGATGAGGGCGACCTTTACAAGGTTGGCGTCGTCTGCCGCATCCGTCAGCTTATCCGTCAGCCGGGCTCAAAGCTGTGCAAGGTCATGGTCGAAGGTCTCCAGCGAGGCCGCATTGTGCAGATAACGGCAGCGTCTCCGCATTTCGTCGGTGAAATTCAACTTCTGCCCGATAAGCGTGAGCACTCTGACAGCGCAAGGCGAGATGCGCTCATGCGCACCTGCATAGGCATGTTTGACGAGTATGTGCAGCTTGCGGGCAATATGCCGCCCGAGATGCTTCTGAGCATCGTTGTAAGCCGTGACCCGGGCTATGTCGCCGACTATATTGCGCACAATCTGCGCATCGATTACCGTGAAAAGCAGCAGCTTCTTGAGCAGCTTCATCCCCTGAAGCGCCTTGAAATGCTTGTGAAAACGCTCAGCCACGAGATCGAGGTCATGACCATTGAGCAGGAGATCAATGATGCTACCAATGAGCAGATGAACCGCAACCAGCGTGAGTATTTCCTGCGTGAGCAGATGAAGGTCATCCAGCAGGAGCTCGGCGAGGACGACAGCTTTGACGATATCGGCGAGTACCGAAAAAAGATCCGTGCGCTCAAGCTCAGTCCCGAAATTGAGGAGAAATTCTTGAAAGAGGTCTCTCACCTTGCAAAGCAGCCCTTCGGCTCGACCGAAGCGACCGTTATCAGGGGCTATCTTGATACCTGCCTTGAGCTGCCGTGGAATACAAAGACCGAGGAGACCGACGATATCGAGCTTGCAAGAAAAATGCTCGACGAGGATCACTTCGGCCTTGAAAAGGTCAAAGAGCGTGTCATCGAGTACCTTGCCGTGCGAAAGCTTGCACCCAAGGCAACCGGCAGCCTGCTGTGCCTTGTCGGCCCTCCGGGCACGGGCAAGACAAGCATAGCAATGTCCATTGCAAGGGCTACAAATCGCAACCTTGTGCGTATTTCGCTCGGAGGTGTGCACGATGAGGCGGAGATACGAGGACACCGCAAGACCTATGTCGGCTCGATGCCGGGCAGAATTATCGGCGGCATCAAGCAGGCAAAAAGCTCAAACCCCTTGATGGTGCTTGACGAGATTGACAAGCTCGGCTCGGACTACCGTGGCGACCCTTCGGCGGCGCTTCTGGAAGCGCTCGACCCCGAACAGAACAAAACCTTCAGGGACAACTTCCTTGAAGTGCCGTATGATCTTTCAGATGTGTTTTTCATCACAACGGCGAACACGACATCTACCATCCCCAGAGCGCTGCTTGACAGGATGGAGATAATCGAGCTTTCCAGCTATACCGACATGGAAAAGCTCAGCATCGCAAAGAACTATCTGCTGCCCAAGCAGCGCAAAAAGCACGGCCTTAAGGCTGCGCAGCTAAAGATAAGCGACGATGCTATCCGTGAGATAATAAGCCTCTACACCCGTGAATCCGGAGTGCGTGGACTTGAACGCCAGATAGGCACCATCTGCCGCAAGACCGCAGTTGCCATCGCAAGAGGCGAGCGCAAGAGCCTGAGCCTGCGTGCAGGCATGCTAAAGCCCTACCTCGGTGCAGAGAAATTTAAGCCCGAGAGTCGCCGTAACACAGATGAGGTCGGCCTTGTGCGAGGTCTTGCATGGACCTCCGTAGGCGGCGAGGTGCTTGATGTCGAGGTCGCAGTGCTCGACGGCAGCGGCAAGATCGAGCTTACGGGCAATCTCGGCAATGTGATGAAGGAGTCCTGCCAGGCAGCGGTGACATTTATCCGCAGCCGGGCAAAGGCTTTGGGCATTGACGAGCAGTTTTATAAAAATAAAGATATCCATATTCATTTTCCCGAGGGTGCAGTACCCAAGGACGGCCCCTCGGCGGGCATAACCGTCTGCACGGCGATAGCTTCCGCCCTGACCGGCAGGCCGGTGCGGCGTGATATTGCCATGACGGGCGAGATAAGCCTGCGCGGCCGTGTCCTACCGATAGGCGGTCTCAAGGAAAAGACGATGGCGGCCCTGCGAAACGGCGTTAACACCGTCATCGTTCCGGCGGACAATGAGCCCGACCTTGACGAAATCGACCCGACGGTGAAGTCTGCTCTTAACTTTGTGCTTGCCGACAAGGTCGACAAGGTGCTCGACATTGCGCTGCTTCCCAAGGCCGACGAGACGAAGGTTGAGGCAAAAGCGCCAAGAGCGGCAAAAAAGCCCCGCTCGGATATCAGACAGTAGGTGCAGAATGAATACACTTAATGTAAACAAGGCGGAGTTTATAAAATCCGCCGCCAATCCCTCAGGCTTTATACGAAGCGAGTTTCCGAACATCGTTTTTTCGGGCAAGTCCAATGTCGGCAAATCGTCGGTCATAAACAGACTTTTGAACCGCAAGAACTTTGCAAGGGTAGGGCAGTCGCCGGGCAAGACCATCCATGTAAATTACTTTCTTATCGATAAGAAAGCTTACTTTGTTGACCTTCCCGGCTACGGTTACGCCAAGGTGTCCCGCACCGAGAAGGAGCGTTGGGGCAAGCTGATGGAGCAGTTTTTCGCAGCTGAGGGACTGATAACGCTCGGCGTGATGATAGTCGATTCCCGCCACAAGCCCACCGCCGACGATATCACCATGGCACAGTGGTTCAAAAGCACCTGCTGCCCGATGGTCGTCGTCGCAAATAAGTGCGATAAGCTCAAGAAAAGCGAAATTGAGCCGAACATGGCGCTCATTCGTGAAACGCTTGAGCTGCCGGAGGATACAGTGCTGATACCGTTTTCTGCCGAAAAGGGGAATGGTAAGGACGCACTTATGTCGGAGATACTTAAATATGTCTAACACCCCATCTTTTGTGAATGTGCTGCAAGGACTTGACTGGAGCATTCTGCTGAACCTGCTCCTGTCGGTCGTCCCTGCGCTTATATGCATCACTTTGCATGAGCTCAGCCACGGCTATGTTGCCTATAAGTTAGGCGATAATACCGCAAAGCGCATGGGCAGGCTCACGCTCAATCCCATAAAGCATATCGACCTTGTCGGTCTCATCATGATGGTCGCATTCAAGTTCGGCTGGGCAAAGCCCGTGCCGGTCGATATGCGCAACTTCAAAAATCCAAAGCGCGATATGGCGATAACCGCCCTTGCCGGACCATTGGCCAATGTCGTCATCTGCTGCGTGTTCCTGTTCATTTACGGCCTTGTATACATACCTTTGACAACAGCATCAAACGACCTTGCCAAGGCGGTACTCGACATGGTGTACCTGACTGCGTATCTGAGCATAGCACTTGCAATTTTCAACATCATCCCTATCTCGCCGCTTGATGGGTCGAAGATACTGTTCTCGTTTTTGAGCGACGAAAGCTACATGAAGCTGATGCGGTACGAGCGCTACGGAATGATACTTCTTCTTGTGCTGGTCGTGACCGATGTTTTGGGCACCCCATTGTATACCGTGACGCAATTCGTGTTCGGAAAATTGTTTGTTTTTGCCGACTGGGGCTTTGACCTGGTCAAGGCGCTGTATGTGTGATATGGAAAATCCGACCTTTCATCTTGAGGGCATAGTCAAGGATAAAAACGAGCTTCAGGACTTTTCCGGTCCGCTGAGTCTTATCCTTATGCTTCTTTCAAAAAACAAAATAGAGATACGAGACATCAAGATATCGGAGATACTCGACCAGTACCTTGAATACCTCGCCGAGATGGAACGCATGGATCTTGAGATTGCAAGCGAATTTGTCCAGATGGCATCGCACCTGTTGTTTATCAAGACCCGCACGCTGCTTGCCGGCGACGAGGAGGTCAGCGAGCTTGAAGAACTGATGACCTCACTTGAGCAGCTAAAGTGCCGTGATATCTACACTGCTGTGCAAAAGGTAATACCCGAGCTTAAAAAAGCATCGGAGACCGGACTTTTGTACTTTGCAAAGCAGCCCGAGCCGCTTCCGAAGGTCAGCCGTGAGTATGAATATAAGCATGAACCGGCAGATCTGTTCAAGGCTTTGTACACTGTCGTGACCCGTGGCGGCAAGCCGCTTGAGCCTGAGTATTCCCGCCGTCTTGCACCGGCAAGGATAGTTTACGAGGTTCGCACCAAAAGCCGTGAGCTTATAACGCTTCTGCAAACGGCGCCCGCTAAGCTGAATGACCTGTACGCTCAGTGCGAGAGCCGCTCGGAGATAGTTGCGACCTTTATATCCGTCCTTGAGCTGTGCAGCATGGGCAGCGTCGAGATAAGCGGCGAGGAAAGCGACTATACCGTCACATTTATAGGCGGAAATGTTGAAGAGATCCTCGAAAGAATAGTTGAGTAGGTATTTTTTTATGGATGATATGAATATAAAATCGGCAGTTGAGGCTATACTCTTTGCAGCGGGTGAACCTGTACCTGCGGCAAGGATATCACTCATCCTCGGCGTAAGCGAGGAGGCGGTGTATGCTGCGGCAAAGGAGCTTTCCGATGAGTACAGCTTCAACCTGCGTGGAATAAGATTGCTTAAGCTTGATAAAAATCTTCAGCTATGCTCATCTCCCGAGTATGCCTCGGTCATCACGAAAACTCTGGAGCACCGCAAGCCGCCGATGCTTTCGCAGCCTGCGCTTGAAACTCTCGCCGTAGTTGCATATTTCCAACCCGTGACGAGAGCGTACATCGATCAGGTGCGAGGTGTTGACAGCTCGTACACAGTCGGCGTTTTGCTCGACAAGGGACTTATAGAGCGCTGCGGCAAGCTCGATGTTCCCGGCAGACCCTCGCTTTTGCGCACAACGGATGTGTTTCTGCGCACAATGGGCGTGAGCGAGCTGTCTGAGCTTCCGGAACTTCCCGATATCTCAGCCAGCGACGGGGCAAAAAAGCTTGAGGATGCTATCGAAAAGCTTAACACCGTCGGTGAAAACCAGCTCAGCATTGATGAAATACAGTAAAATCAGGTGGTGCAATTGAAAGCATTATTTCTTATTCTGCTTGCGATTGCACTGCTTTTTTTTATAAAAATAAGCTTGCACGCAAGCTATGATGCGACCGGCACAAGGGTCTGCATTAGCACTTTGGGCATAAGAAAACCGCTTTTGCCGCAGAAAAATAAGTCCAAGCCGAAGCAAAAGCTGAACTTTTGGGATATATACTGCACCGCAAATGCGTCGCTTAAGGTGTTTAATAAGGTTAAGCACGGTATCGTTATTGAGCATATTGACATAATCTGTATCTGCGCAGACGATGATCCATATACGGCAATCATGAAGTTTAATGCTGTCAATGCCGGAGTGTATTCGCTGCTGAGTTACTTGGAGAACTGTTCTGAGGTCAAAAACCGTGAAATACACATAGATACGGATATGACCGCCGATAAGTCAGTGATGCAGCTGTCGGCGCAAATGTCCTTAAGAGTAGGGCAGATAGTTTATTTCGTAATATTATTTGTATTTGAAACGATAAAGCTTAAAAGGAGACTTCGAAATGGAAAGCAAACTCAGTGAATTGATGCAGTCGGCAATGAACAGCGTGAAGCGACTTGTTGAGGTCAATAACATTATCGGAGAGCCGATAAACACTGCAGACGGTCTGACCTTGGTGCCGATATCGAAGGTCAGCTTCGGTTTCGGCGGAGCGGGCGGCAGATTACCCGGAAATAACAAGGACGATTTTGGCGGCGGCAGTGCGACCGGCGTGAAAATTGAGCCCATCGGTTTTCTTGCCGTCAAAGAGGGCGGAGTTCGCATGATAAATGTCATGCCGCCTGCGCAAAACAGCGTTGACAGGTTGTTTGAGCTTGTCCCGCAGGTGCTCGATAAGGTCAACTTCAAGGATTAAAACGAGTAATATTTGCCCATAATAGCACTACCGAAAGGTGGTGCTATTATAATGAAGAAAACTATAAGTCTAATAATTTGCATGGCGGTTTTAGCCTCCGTGCTCACGATAAACGCCTTTGCGGCGCCAAACGACATATCTGCCAAGGCTGCGATACTCTATTGTGCCGACACAGGTGATACACTGTATGCTAAAAATGCTGATGAGCGCAGACTCATAGCAAGCGTCACGAAGATAATGACGGCCATCGTTGTTATCGAAAACTGCAACTTGGACGAGGTCGTAAAGCTAAAGCCTGAGTGGTGCGCAGTCGAGGGCTCAAGTATGTACCTTGATTACAAAAAAACCTACACCGTAAGGGAGCTTCTGACCGGCATGATGCTCGTTTCCGGCAATGACGCAGCAACGGCGCTTGCCTGCCACTTGTCCGGTGACGAGCGCAGTTTCTCTGCAAAAATGAACGAAAAGGCAAAGCAGCTTGACCTTGAAAACAGCTCGTTTCGCAATCCCCACGGCCTTGACGATGACGAGCACTACTCAACGGCAAGGGACTTGGCGAAGCTTGCTGCCTACTGCATGGAAAACGAGGACTTTAAGCAGATAGTTTCAAGCTATTGTGCCAAGATAAAAGACCAAACCTATTATAACCACAACAGGCTGCTCGTCGAATACGATGGCTGCATCGGTATAAAAACCGGCTACACCATTGCAGCAGGCAGAACGCTTGTTAGTTGCGCCGAAAGAAACGGCATGCGCCTTATCTGCGTCACGCTCAGTGCGCCCGATGATTGGAACAACCATAAGAAACTCCTTGACTATGGCTTTGATAACTATACACTAACGAGCTGCAATAAGGATAATTACAAGCTCGACCTGCCGGTATCGTCTGCTGCCGAGGATAAAACCTCCGCAGTTCCCGAAAATGATATTCTGCTTCTCACGCATAAGGACGACAACGTTGATATGCGCCTTGAGGTGCCGAGAATTCTGTTTGCGGGCGGCATCAAGGGCGAAAGGGTCGGAAAGCTTAAGGTATTTGTAAACGGAGAGCTTGCGGCGGAGGAAAACTTGGTTTATACTGAAAATGTGCCGGTTGACAGCTCGGAGCATTTGACGGCGTGGGAGCAATTGCGCAGACTGCTCAACGAGGCCACAAAACCCTTGTATGTTTCGTAGGAGCGCTATGAAAGAGAGATTGCAGAAGATAATATCGGCAGCCGGTGTCGCATCACGCAGAGCTGCCGAGGAGTTTATAAAAAGCGGCAAGGTTACCGTTAACGGTAAAACAGCTAAGTTAGGGGACAGTGCCGATATCGACACGGACATTATCTGCATTGACGGCCAAACTATCGGCCGTCGTGCGGATAACACCTACATAATGCTCAATAAGCCCCGTGGCTATGTGACGACGCTCAGCGACGAAAAGGGGAGACCCTGTATAACGGAGCTTATTAAAGATGTGGGCAAACGGGTGTACCCCGTCGGCAGGCTGGACATGTACTCAGAGGGGCTTCTAATTTTGACCGATGACGGAGACTTTGCAAACCGTCTCATGCACCCATCGCACGAGATGACAAAGACATACCACGCATGGGTAAACGGAAAATGCAGCGTCGCTGCTCTTGACAGTCTGCGTTCTCCTTTTGACATCGACGGTTACAAAACCAAGCCGGCGGAAGTCGAGATATTATACTCCTGCAATGATTATACTCAGCTGTCGATAAGCATCCATGAAGGCAGAAACAGACAGATACGAAAAATGTGCGAGCAGACGGGATTGAAGCTTACAAAGCTCAAGCGAGTAGCCGAGGGAAAGCTTGAGTTGGGCGCCCTCAAGCCCGGCAAGTGGAGAGTGCTCACTGAGCAGGAATTGCAAGTGCTATCCGAAGAAAACAGATAAAATCAATACTAAAGCCGATTTTTTGCCTCAAACAAGCTTAATTTTGCAAGTTTGGGGCAAAAAAATTGCAAAAAGCTATTGCAATTCAGTGAAAATAAAAGTAAACTAAGTCCATGTTTTAATTGGAGATGATACTTGATGGAAAAAGATCTTCTTGCTATTCTTTCCGAAGGAAGCCGTAAGTTTTCAAAGGGGCAGAGAATTATAGCAAAATATATATTGAATAACTATGATAAAGCCGCATTTATGACCGCAGGTCGTCTTGGCAAGATAGTCGGCGTGAGCGAATCGACCGTTGTCCGTTTTGCCTCGGAGCTCGGTTATGACGGTTATCCGAGTATGCGTAAGGCTCTGCAAGAGATGATACGCAACAGACTCACTTCCGTTCAACGAATTGAAGTCGCAAAAGACATGATAGACGATACGGATATCGTGAGATCTGTCATAAACAGCGACATTCAGAACCTCCAGGCAACGCTCGAGCTTTTAGAAGAAAAAAGCTTTAACGCCAGCATCGATGCCATAATCGAAGCTAAAAATATTTACATTGTCGGTATGCGCACTTCAACCTCGCTTGCAACGCTTTTGGGGCTGTACCTCAATCTACTGCGCAATAATGTCAATGTCATCCACGATGTCGGCGCAAGCGAAATTTACGAACAGATAATAAGAATAGGCGCAGGTGACCTGTTTATAGGCATAAGCTTTCCTCGCTACTCCAGCCACACGGTGGATGCAATGCAGTTTGCAAAGAAAATGGGCGCAAAGTCCATTGCAATAACAGACAGTGCAGCGTCGCCGTTTGAGGGCATTGCCGACCTCAGCCTGCACGCAAAGAGCGACATGGTATCGTTCCTCGACTCGCTTGTTGCGCCTATGAGCCTTATAAATGCGATAATCGTCGCAGTCGGCATTAGAAATAAAGAAAATGTCTCGCAGACCTTTGAGAGACTTGAACGAATTTGGCAGGAGCATGATGTCTATGAGCCGGCAGAGAGCTGATGTGGTCGTGATAGGCGGCGGCGCATCGGGAATGATGTGCAGTGCCGTTGCAGCCGAGCGGGGTCTTGATGTCATCCTGCTTGAGCCGAATAAAATTCTCGGCCGCAAGCTGCGCATAACGGGCAAGGGTCGCTGTAATGTGACAAATAACTGCGATATCAAGGAGTTTTTGACGAATATCCCGGGTGACGGCAGGTTTTTGTATTCTGCGCTCAACAGACTTTCGCCCCATGACACGATGGAGCTTTTTGAAGGCCTTGGCCTTAAGCTCAAAACCGAGCGTGGAAACAGGGTCTTTCCCGTATCGGACAATGCAAACGATGTCGCCGGAACGCTCCAGCGCTATATGCACCGCAGTGGCGTAAGAATTGAGCGTTGCTCGGCAAAGCATATATTGACCGAGAACTCAGCTGTCGTCGGAGTTCAGACCGACGAGGGCGTTATCGACTGCCGAGCGACGGTCATATGCACCGGCGGACTTTCGCACCCACTCACGGGCTCCAAGGGCGCAGGCTATAAAATGGCGCAGGAGCTTGGACACACAGTGACAGAGCGGCGCCCCTCGCTTGTCCCGCTTGAAAGCGACGATGAGTATTGCGCTCAGATGCAGGGATTTTCTCTAAGAAATGTGACGCTTTCGGCATTTGAGGACGGCAAGCTCATATATAAAGAGCTTGGCGAAATGCTGTTTACGCACTTTGGCGTGAGCGGACCGCTGGTTCTTTCGGCGAGCTCACATATGCGCAACTTCGGCAAAGCAAATTACACGCTTTCAATCGACCTGAAGCCTGCCTTGGACGAGAAAAAGCTTGACGCACGGCTCCTGCGTGATTTTGAAAAGTACGCAAACCGTGATTTTGCAAATTCCCTCGGCGATCTTGCTGGCAAGGCTATGATACCCGTGCTCATCGAGCTGTCGGGCATTCCGGCCGACACGAAGGTCAACTCCATCACCCGTGAGCAGCGTCACGCTCTGCTAACGCTTTTCAAAAACTTCCCCGTGAGTATTTCCGGCCCCAGACCCATTGACGAGGCTATCGTCACCTCCGGCGGCGTTTGCACAAAGGAGATAAATCCGAGGACGATGGAGTCAAAACTCATCAGCGGCCTTCATTTTGCAGGAGAGGTCATGGATCTTGACGCATACACGGGCGGCTTTAATCTTCAGATCGCATGGTCAACGGCGTACACCGCCGCAAATTCACTCTGAGAGGTAAGATATGATTTCAATTGCAATCGACGGCCCCTCCGGCGCAGGTAAGAGCACTGTTGCAAAAAAATGCGCCGAACGCTTTGGCTTCAGATATGTCGACACCGGCGCAATTTACAGAACTATCGGCTTGGCTGCCTTTAATAGGGGTATCGACACCAAGGACAGCACTGCAGTCGTGGCAATCCTGCCGGAGCTCGACATTGACCTTATATACAACGATGACGGCGAGCAGCGCATGATATTAAACGGCAGCGATGTTTCCGTGGAAATACGCAGGCCGGAGATATCCATGTGCGCATCGAATGTCTCCGCCATTGCAGCAGTTCGGGATTACCTTACCGATATGCAGCGCAATATGGCGAAAAGATATGATGTAATAATGGACGGCAGGGATATCGGCACGGTTATCTTGCCGAATGCCGATGTCAAGGTGTTTCTTACTGCAAGTGCCGAAGCCAGAGCAGACAGGCGATATAAGGAGCTTATTAAAAAGGGCAGCACTGTAAGCTATGACGAGGTCTTGAGCGACATGAAACTTCGTGACGAGCAGGACACCAAGCGTGCCGCCGCCCCACTGAAGGCTGCCGAGGACGCAGTATATCTTGACACAAGCAGCATGAGTTTTGAAGAAAGCGTCGATGCCGTTGCCAAACTCATTGTTGAAAAAACGGGCAGACAGCCTATTGCGGAGCAATAAAAATGGAGAAGGTCATAGTTGCAAAAAGCGCAGGCTTTTGCTTTGGCGTGAGCAGGTCTGTCGATATGGCGGAGGAGCTTCTGCGTGACGGCAATGCCTATTGCCTCGGCCAACTTATCCATAACGACGATGTCGTAAAAGTTTTGGCGGCAAAAGGTCTTAGCGTAATAAACAGTCCCGATGAGCTTCCTGACGGAGAAAGAGTCGTGATCCGCTCACACGGCGTTGCAAAAAGCGTGTACGACGCATTGGAACGCAAGCATGCGGTCATCATAGATGCTACCTGTCCCAAGGTCAAGAAGATACATGAGATAGTGTCAAAGGCAAGCGGGGACGGCCGTTTTGTCGTCATCATCGGTATGCACCATCACCCTGAGGTCGAGGCCGTATGCGGCTGGTGCGGCGAGCATACCGTGTGCGAAAACGAGAGCGAGCTTAGTTCGTATTTCGCTGAGCGGCCGGATTTATCGGCAAAAGCGATAACCATGGTTATTCAAACGACGCAAACTCGTACTAATTTTATAGAATGTGCGAATTTCTTAAAAAAAAGATGTACAAATGTAGAAATCTTTGATACAATATGTGGCGCAACATCCATGCGTCAGAAAGAGGCCGCAAAATTGTCGGCTGAATGTGATGCAATGGTCGTGATAGGCGGCAGGCACAGTGCCAACAGCGTCCATCTTGCCGAAATATGTCGGCAGGAATGTGACAATGTCCAGTTTGTCAACAATGCGGAAGAGGTTGATATGGACAGGCTCAAAAATGCCCGTACCGTCGGCGTCACGGCAGGCGCATCCGCTCCTGCATGGATAATTAAGGAGGTAAGTAACAAGATGAGCGAAGAAATCAAAATTGATGCGGCCGCAGCGGAGGAGAAGGAGATGTCCTTCGACGAAATGCTGGAGGAATCCATCAAAACTATATATAATGGAGATAAGGTAACCGGCGTTGTCGTTGCTATTACCGGCACTGAGATCAGTGTCGATATCGGCACCAAGTACTCGGGATTCATTCCTACTACCGAGTTTACCGACGACGGTATTAAGGTCGAAGATGCTGTCAAGGTCGGCGACGAGATCGAAGCAGTCGTTGTCCGCGTCAACGATGTTGAAGGCACCGTTATGCTTTCCAAGAAGCGCCTTGACGCAGCTAAGAGCTGGGCAGCGGTCGAGAGCGCAGTTGAGGACGGCACCATTCTTGAGGGTGTTGTCACCGAAGAGAACAAGGGCGGCATCGTTGTCAATGTCAAGGGCGTAAGAGTTTTCGTTCCCGCATCTCAGTCGGGCCTGCCCAAGGACGCAGAGATGAGCCAGCTTCTCAAGCAGAAGGTTCGTGTTAAGATCACCGAGGTCAACCGTGGCCGTAAGCGCGTTGTCGGCTCTATCCGTGCCGTTGCACAGAAGGAGC
>ULIX01006701.1_pt1 | contig 13681 bp, 9 predicted proteins | sample 1950721 | NCBI WGS metagenome assembly ULIX01 (sample SAMEA4835459, study PRJEB28245) | human gut metagenome | biome: gut microbiome; material: fecal sample | place: Denmark | collected 2008
TCGACATCATCAAGGTGGTCATCAAGACCGTTGATAGACTGCTCGGCAGAAAGGAAGACGAGGATATGGACCTCATCACCTACGTAACCGATAGAAAGGGTCACGATATGCGTTATGCTATTGACTCTAGAAAGCTGCAGAAAGAACTCGGCTGGGAGCCATCTCTCCAGTTTGAGGAGGGTATCGAGGAGACCGTAAAATGGTATCTCGATAACCAGGAATGGATGGACAATGTAACCTCTGGCGATTACCAGAAGTACTACGACAACATGTATTCTAACCGTTAATAGACGTCCTGTAAGGGCAAAAGCTTTAACTATCCCAAGCTTTTGCTCTTGCAGGGCTTTTTTGTTTTTCTTCGATTAAAATCCCCTAAATATATTATTATTTCTTAATAATTCTCTCTTTAGTACCCTGAAAACCTGAAAGTACGAAAAATTTTTCTATCTTTGCAGTATCTAGAAATATTAAAGCAATAGATATGAAAAAACAGGTAATTTTCGGCATTGCATTAGCGCTTGCTATTTTGTCATGTCTTCCTATGCAGGGACAGAAAAAAGTGGTTCCTCTGAAATATGGAAATATGGACTACTGGGTAATCAGAAATATCAAAGAGTCGGCTATCATTGGTGGTAATCAGAAAACCATTTATGCCGTAGGACCTAATATGACTATCCAGGGTAATACTCCTTATACCAATAAGGGTGGGTCTCCTTGGGGCTCATCCAATGTCTTGGCGCATGTTTCCGGCATTTACAAGACCAATAATTCGGTTTTTCGTGACAGGCACGGCAGTGGGCATTGCGCCAAACTGGAGACTCATATAGAAAAGGTAAAGGTGTTGGGACTTATCAATATCAAGGTACTTGCAGCCGGTTCCCTTTTCCTGGGAGATGTTCGTGAACCGATCACCAGTACCAAGGATGGTCCGAAGGCCATCAACTGGGGCATTCCGTTTACGGCACGTCCTAAGGCTCTGCGTTTCGATTACAAGACCTACCTTCCTAATGTTGCCAACCGAATCAAGCAGAATGGATTCAGTGGTGCCTCTACAGTGGCAGGAAGAGACCATGCCATCGTGGTGCTCTATCTTCAGAAGCGTCACGAGGATGCCAAGGGTAACATCACTGCCAAGCGAGTGGGTACGATGGTGGTAAGATACGGCAAGAGTACGAATGGATGGGTGGAAGATGCAACCTATACCATCCACTATGGTGATATCCGTCAAATGGCTGGCTATCATGCCGCAACGATGGGACTCCGTTCTACCGATTATGCCCGCAACAGTAAGGGTAAGAGTGTGCTTGTAAGAGAAGTGGGATGGGCTGCTGCCGATGAAACGCCTACTCATCTCGTTCTCCAGTTCTCTTCTTCGGATGGCGGTGCTTATATCGGAACACCAGGCAACACCTTGTGGATAGATAATGTATCACTGGTATATTAATAATGTGTCACTGGTATATTAATGAAGTGTCACTGGTTTATTAGTAAATGACGAAAATAGAATCAACAGGAAAATATTGACTTTATGAAGCATATTCTAACCATACTTTTTGCGATGATGACATTGAGCAGCTATGCCTCGGAGTCAATTTCTTCCGATTCCCTCTCTTCTGAGAAGGTGGATACTGCCCAGCAGGTCAAGAAATCGTGGATGACACGATTCCTTGACTACTTCAATGATGCTAACAAGAACAAGCATCATAAGCGGTTCGACTTCAGTGTAATCGGAGGTCCTCATTATGCTTCCGATACCAAGTTTGGTCTGGGAATGGTGGCGGCAGGACTTTACCGCACCGATCCTAACGATAGCATCTTGCCACCTTCCAATGTATCGCTTTTCGGTGATGTCAGTTCGGTGGGCTTCTATATGTTGGGTGTTCGGGGCAATCATATAGCTCCTGCCGGTCGTTACCGCATCGATTATCATCTCTATTTCTATTCCTTCCCTTCCGATTTCTGGGGAATCGGTTACGAGATGGGCGATAACGATGACAACAAGAGTGATATGAAGCGTTGGCAGGCTCAGGCAGAAGCCAGCTTCCTGCTCAGGGTAGCCGATAACTTCTATGTGGGACCTATGGCAGCTTACGACTATGTGATAGGCAAGCAGATAGAACGACCGGAATTGCTGCAGGGGATGGATAAGCATATCTGGAATGTAGGAGCGGGCGTATCTCTGGTTTATGACAACCGGGATAATCTCACCAATCCGCACCGGGGTATCTATCTGAATCTGAAGCAGATGTTCAGACCAAAATTTATGGGTAATGATTATGCCTTCAGTACGACTCACTTCCGTTTTGATGCCTATCAGCGACTGGGCAAGGGAACGATTCTTGCCGAGGATTTCGGAGCCAATCTCAATTTCGGCAATCCTTCTTGGGGAATGATGGCAGAACTGGGAGGTACCTGTTCGATGCGCGGCTACTACGAGGGCCGTTATCGCGACAAGCATTCCCTGGAGGCTACCGTGGAGTTGCGACAGCATGTCTGGAAGCGAAATGGTATTGTGGTCTGGGCTGGAGCAGGTACCGTTTTCCCTAAGTTCTCTGCGTTGCGAAGCAGACAGATTCTGCCGAATGTAGGAGTAGGCTATCGCTGGGAGTTCAAGAAGAATGTGAATGTACGATTGGATTATGGATTTGGAAAGTCTGGACAGTCTGGCTTCCTCTTTAATATCAACGAGGCATTTTAATGATGTCTTTTCACGAAATACTTATGATGCATTTCTGTGATATGCTATATATATTTAATAAGGTGTAGTCTATGAATCATTCTATATGTAATGCTATATATAATAAGGTGTCTTCGGGCACCTTCCTTTACTGGTATGCGGTGGTGGCATTGCTGCTGCCCAATATCGCCCTGTGCTTTACCGAAAGACTTTCTTTCTGGGCGGGCGCAGCCAATGTGCTGTTGCCTCTGGCACTGTATATGTGGTTCTTTTCTGTAGCCAGATGTCCGGGCAAGATGGTATGGTGGGCATTTCTCTTTGTCTTTTTCGCCGCTTTTCAGCTGGTATTGCTCTATCTCTTCGGAACGGGAGTGATAGCGGTGGATATGTTCCTGAATCTCGTGACCACCAATCCGGGAGAAGTGATGGAACTGCTGGACAATCTGTTGCCTGCCGTGGTAGGTGTTTTTGTGATTTATCTTCCCTTGCTCATCTTGGCTGTCATCCATATCAGGAAGAAGCATCAGATATCCGTCTCTTTCCAGCATCATATCCGCAAATGGGTCATGGAGGCTGGATCCATCGGCCTCTTCTGTCTCCTTGCCTGTTATGTAGTGGTGGATGGTTACCGGATGCGCAATCAGCTTTATCCCGTCAATATCTGCTATAACCTCTATCTGGCTTTCGAGCGCAATGCGGCGTCCGAGAATTACCAGGAGGCAAGCCGTAACTTCCGGTTTGATGCCCGGAGTGGGCACGATGCGGAAGCTCCCGAAGTGTATGTGATGGTGGTGGGAGAGACGGCACGAGCCCATAATTTCAGTCTCTATGGCTATCCTCGGAATACCAATCCGCTGCTTTCCAAAACGCCGGGTATCATGGCTTTCCCTGATGCAACCACGCAGAGCAATACCACCCACAAGAGTGTACCGATGCTTCTGTCGGCAGCTTCGGCAGAGGATTTTCCACGCCTCTTTCATGAGAAAGGCATCCTGGCAGCCTTCAGGGAAGCCGGATTTCATACCGTGTTCATCAGCAACCAGTTGCCCAACCATTCGTTTATCGATTTCCTGGGAGAGCAGGCTGATGAGCATTACTTTCTGAAGAAGGAAGAATCTGTCCAGGGCAGTCATTACGATGAGGATCTGTTGCGGAAACTGGATAAGATCTTGCCGGAGGCTGATGCTTCATCCTCAGCCCATTACCGTTATCGCAAGCTCTTCGTGGTACTTCATACCTATGGTTCCCACTTCAATTATCAGGAACGTTATCCCCGCAGCTTTGCTTACTTCAAGCCTGATGGCAGGAGTGAGGCAATGCCGGAGAACCGGCGTGACCTGCTGAATGCCTACGATAATACCATCCGATATACCGATTATATCCTGCATGGGATTGTGGAGCGACTGCAGAAATGGGAGCTGGTTCAGACTAAGGCTAGGAATAAGCCGGATGGCATATATTGTCAGCCTACCTCGGCGATGCTCTATACCAGTGACCATGGCGAGAATATCTTTGATGACAATCGGAATCTCTTCCTCCATGCAGCACCGAAGGCATCTGATTACGAGCTTCATGTGCCTTTCATCATCTGGACCTCGCAGGGCTTTGATAAGAAATATCCGAAGGTAGTGAAAGCGCTGGCGGATAACCATACCAAGCAGGTTCAGACGAGTCTTTCGGTATTCCATACCCTGTTGGGCATCGGTGGTATCCAGACCCGATACCGCCAGGATGAACACTCGGTGGCAAGTGAACTGTATCACCCGGGCAGGTTGCTATATCTGGATGACCATAATGAGGCAATTCCGCAGGATGAGGCTAAATATTAGCACAAATCTTTCATCTCAGGGGGGATTTTCTTCCAATATATGAAAAGAGTTTTCGTAAATATCAATTATTTGCGAAAACTCTTTGTCGTATCTATAATTTGCTGTATCTTTGCACCCGGATTTAGATAATAATAAAAATACAGTTGTTATGGAACCAACTCGAAAAATCGAAAAGGTGGGCATGCGTAACCTCCACATGGAGGATTATGACCAGCTCGCCAAGTCGTTTAAGCGTATTTACGCAGACTCAGATGTTTTCTGGACAAGAGAACAGATCAAGAAACTCATCACTATCTTCCCTGAGGGACAGGTGGTTATTATCGTTGATGATAAGATTGTGGGCTGTGCGCTCTCTATCATCGTCAATTATAATATGGTGAAGGGTGATCATACCTATGCTCAGGTTACGGGTAATGAAACCTTCAACACCCACGATCCTAATGGAAACATTCTTTACGGTATCGAGGTATTTATCCACCCTGATTATCGTGGTTTGCGCCTGGCTCGCCGTATGTATGAGTATCGTAAGGAACTCTGCGAGAAGCTCAACTTAAAGGCTATCATGTTTGGTGGTCGTATACCAAACTATCACAAGTATGCCGATAAGATGCGCCCTAAGGAGTATATTGAGCATGTAAGAAACCGTGAAATCTATGACCCGGTTCTTACCTTCCAGCTTTCCAATGATTTCCACGTGCGCCGCGTAATCCGCAACTATCTTCCTAGCGATGAGGAGAGCGAACACTGCGCCACCCTCTTGCAGTGGGATAACATCTATTATCAGCCACCTACGGATTCTTATGTAGACCGCAAGCCAACCGTAAGAATCGGATTGGTACAGTGGCAGATGCGCCCATACGCTTCGGTGGATGACCTCTTCGAACAGGTTGAGTTCTTCGTTGATTCTGTGAGCGATTACAAGAGCGATTTCATTCTCTTCCCTGAGTATTTCAATGCACCTTTGATGGCTCGTTTCAATGATTTGGGTGAGGCGCAGAGCATCCGAAAGATGGCGCAGTATACCGAAGAAATCCGTGACCGTTTCCGCGAGTTGGCCATCAGTTACAACATCAATATCATCACGGGTAGTATGCCTTATCTCAAGGACGATTCCCTCTATAATGTGGGCTTCCTCTGCCGTAGAGATGGTAGCGTAGACATGTACGAGAAGATTCATGTTACACCAGATGAGCAGAAGTGCTGGGGATTGAGTGGTGGTAGCCATATCCAGACCTTCGATACCGATTGCGGTAAGATTGGTATCGTCATCTGCTATGATGTGGAGTTCCCTGAGTTGTCAAGATTAATGGCTGAGGATGGCATGCAGATTCTCTTCGTTCCATTCATGACCGATACCCAGAATGCTTACTCCCGAGTAAGAGTCTGTGCACAGGCGCGTGCCATCGAAAACGAGTGCTATGTTGCCATTGCGGGTAGTGTGGGCAACTTGCCACGTGTTCATAACATGGATATCCAGTATGCCCAGAGCGCCGTGTTCACCCCTTGCGACTTTGCTTTCCCTAACGATGGCAAGCGTTCAGAGGCAACACCTAATACCGAGATGATTCTCGTATCAGATGTTGACCTGAATCTCTTGAATGAGCTTCATACCTACGGTGCTGTAAGAAATCTTCGCGACCGCCGCAAGGATCTCTACGAATTGAAGCAGAAAAAGTAAGTTAAGTGAAGAACGAAGAGTGAAGAATTCAATTGTATTGATATATAGATATATAAAGAATGTATAAGATTGACATCTCGGAGCGCACGCTCCACTTCAAGCAGCCGGCAGGCACGTCTCGTGGGGTTTATACCACGAGACACAGTTATTATCTCACCCTTACATCGGATGAATTGCCGGGAGTAGAGGGAGTGGGAGAGTGTGCTACGCTCCCAGATCTCAGTTGCGATGCCAAACCGGAATATGCCGTTACCCTTAGGCAGGTGTGCCAGATGGTGGAGCAGATGGGACGCATTCCATACGATATGATTCGTGCTTACCCTAGCATTACCTTCGGTTTGGAAACAGCCTTCGCTTCGTTCTTCGATGCAGCGAAGAAGTTTTTGGAGATTGTTCCTGCTGAAGGAGCATCTTCTTCTTCAGAAATGTTGAAGCAGAAAGGGGTTTCTGTTCCAGCCGGAATGGAGAACCTGACAGATCTCTTCGATTCTCTTTTCGGTAAGGGAGAAGAGGGCATCACCATCAACGGATTGGTGTGGATGGGAACCTATGAGGAGATGCTGGCCCGGTTGGAGGAGAAACTCCAGGCGGGTTTCCATTGCGTGAAACTGAAGATCGGTGCCATCGATTTCTTCAAGGAACTCGATCTCATCAAGCGCATCCGTGATGTGTATACCAAGGAGCAGGTTGAGTTGCGTGTAGATGCCAATGGCGGCTTCTTGCCGGAGAATGCGATGAGTCAGCTAGAGGCTTTGGCTAAATATGACATTCATTCGATAGAGCAGCCTATCAAGCAGCATCAGTGGCCTAAGATGGCTCAGCTCTGTCGCGAAACACCGCTTCCTATCGCCCTAGACGAGGAGTTGATTGGTGTGAATGTCCGGAGTATGAAGCAGGCTTTGCTCGATACCGTCCGTCCTCAGTATATCATCCTCAAGCCTTCACTTCATGGTGGCATCTATGGATGCAACGAGTGGATAGAACTGGCTAACCAGCGTGGTATCGGCAGTTGGATTACTTCTGCTCTTGAGAGTAATATCGGTCTGAACGCTATTGCTCATTATGCAGCTAAAGTATATGGCCCTAATGTCAAGATGCCGCAAGGCTTGGGTACCGGTCAGCTCTTTACTGATAATATACCGATGCCTTTGGAGATTCGTGGTGACAAACTGTTTGTAGTAAAATGACTTTAGAAGAATTCCTTTCAGAATGGAATAACGGTAGCGACCGGGTGCTGGTGCATACCAGTGGTTCCACGGGAAAGCCCAAGCCGATGATGGTAGAGAAGAAGCGAATGCTCAACTCGGCCCGCATCACTTGTGATTTCCTGGGATTGAAACCTGGCGACAGTGCCCTGCTCTGCATGTCGCTCGATTATATTGCAGGTAAGATGGTGGTGGTGCGGAGTATAGAGCGCCATCTCCATCTTATTTCTGTTTGCCCAAGTGGTCATCCTTTGAAAGATGTAAATGAAGAGATTACCTTCGCTGCGATGGTCCCGATGCAGGTTTATAACACCCTGCAGGTTCCTGAAGAGCGGGCTCGTCTCTGCTGCATCAGGCATCTTATTATCGGTGGCGGAGCCATAGATGAGGTTCTCGAACAGAAACTGAAGGCTCTTCCCGGCAATATTGCCATCTGGAGTACCTACGGAATGACCGAAACGCTCTCGCATATTGCCCTGAGAAGAATTAACGGTGCTGAGGCTAGCGAATGGTACCAGCCTTTCGATAGTGTCAGAATCAGTCAGACCGATGAAGGATGTCTGGTGATAGATGCTCCGCAAGTCTGTGCTGAGCCCCTGGTAACGAATGATATTGTGGAAATAGAATCCTATATATATAATAAGGTGGAAAAACTTCGTTTTCGCATCAAAGGCAGAAAAGACAATGTGATTTGCAGCGGAGGTATCAAGATTCAGATAGAAGAGGTTGAAACCCTGTTGAAGCCTTATCTTGAAAAACCTTTCATGATAGCCAAGAAGAAAGACGGGAAGTTTGGAGAGATTGCAGTCCTCTTAACGGAAGATGAGGAGATAGAAAAAGTAGAGGCGACTGTTCGCCGCCTCTTATCTGATCATAAATATTGGATTCCAAGGGAATTCCTTCATGTAGAGCATCTTCCGCTTACCGAAACCGGAAAGCCGAAGCGTGCTATCCTTCTTTAAAGAGATTCTCTGAAGAAAGATTCTTTAGCTGAATTATCCTTCTCTGAAGAAGTCTAGTGCTTCCTTGATCTCTTCTGTCGTAGCTGTCTGGTTGATACGGATATCGCCTATGCCACCCAGCATCGTGAAGTTGATGATGCCATTCTGGTTCTTCTTGTCATGATGCATCAGCTCGATGAGCTCATCATAGTCATCGCAGGTAATATCCAGTGTACCATAGAATTCCTTGATGAAGTTTACGGTCTGGCGCATCTTCTCTGTAGGGAATCCGGTTTTGGCAACACTCAGATAGAGTTCAGGGATGAGACCGAATGCCACCGCGTAACCATGCAGGATAGGCTTGCGCTTCAATGCCCAGCTCTCAAACGCATGACCGAAAGTATGCCCCAGGTTCAGCGCCTTGCGGATGCCCTGCTCGTGAGGATCCTGCTCTACAATGCGCTCCTTTACCTTCACGCTGTCGCCTACCATGCGCTGCAACTGCTTCAAATCAGGCTTGTCGAGGTCGAAACTGACCAGTTCTTCCCACATTGCTTCTGTAGAAATCAGACCGTGTTTCAGCATCTCTGCATAGCCCGAACAGATGTTTTCTGCATCGAGCGTCTTTAAGAATTCTGTATCGAGAATAACAAATTTAGAATCATTGAACACACCTACTTCGTTCTTCAGTCCGCCGAAGTTGATGCCTGTCTTTCCACCTACCGATGCATCTACCATAGCCAGCAGGGTGGTAGGGATATTGATAAAGTTGATACCTCTCTTAAAAGTGCTGGCAGCAAAGCCACCCAGGTCGGTTACCATACCGCCGCCCAGATTAATCATACAGGAATGGCGTGAAGCTCCTCTCTCCTGCAGTTCTTTCCATACCATCATCAGACTTTCGATGTCTTTATGGCTGTCGGTAGCCAGAATAGTGATGATATGGGCTTCCTTCATGCAGTAAAAATTCTGCAATACAGGCATGCATAGTTCCAATGTCGTAGTATCTGTAAGCACAAAAAGCTTGTCGTGCTCACACTCAGAAAGTGCACTTACCAGTTCGCTTTCCAGTTGGGTTGATATGATTACTCTTTGTTCCATAACATTCTAACGTATTAATTTTTGTGCAAAGATACACTAAAATGGAGATAATACAAAAAAAAAGTTGCTAATTTTGCGTTTTTTATCTCAGAATGCATTAAACCTTGGTGTATTTAACGCGTCAAAACTACCAGATTAACAAAAATGGTCATTAAAATATCATAACGGTTAAGTGAAAATAATGGTCAGGCGGAAATAACGAACAAGTGAATATAATAACAAATAAAAATAAGAATGAAAAAATCGATTCTGACGATGCTGCTGCTGTTGATGGCAATAGCATCCTTTGCTCAGCAGCGACTGATATCCGGTCAGATTACCGACCGCGATACCAAGGAGGCCATTGAGCAGGTAACTATTCAATTGCTTAAGAGCGACAGCACGTACGTGGCTGGTGCCATCAGTAATGAGAACGGACTCTTTCATGTCACCGCTCCGGCTAATGGCAAATATCTGCTCAAGATTTCGAGCGTAGGATACAAGTCTACCGTGAAGCGTATCCAAATTTCTGATAACAAGGATCTGGCTATGGGTAAGATTGTGCTGGGTGCTGAGGCTATCATGCTGAAAGGAGCAGTGGTAACAGCTATGGCTCAGAAGGTAACTCTGAAGGAGGATACTTTCGTGTACAATTCTTCTGCCTATCGCACACCGGAAGGCTCGGTAGTTGAGGAACTCGTAAAGCGTCTGCCGGGTGCAGAGGTGAGCGATGACGGTACTATCAAGATTAATGGTAAGGAGGTAAAGAAGATTCTCATAGATGGCAAGGAGTTTATGACCGGTGATACCAAGACTGCCCTGAAGAACCTGCCTACCAGCATCATCGATAAGATCAAGGCATACGATGAGAAGAGTGATCTCTCTAAGGTGACCGGTATTGATGATGGCGAGGAGCAGACCGTGCTCGACTTCGGTGTGAAGAAGGGTATGAACAAGGGTTTGATTTCCAACATCGATCTGGGTGTGGGCAACAAGAGCCGCTATAACATGCGTGGCATGGGCGGTTATTTCAATGATAACAACCGATTCATGCTCTTTGCCAATGCCAATAACACCAGCGACCGTGGTTTCGGAGGCGGTGGACCGGGTAGAGGTTTCGGAGGCGCTAACGGTTTGAATGCCAGCAAGATGATAGCCGCAAACTACAATTACGAACTGAAGGATAAATTCAAGTTCAATACTTCACTTCGTTGGAATCACGGTGATGGCGATATTTGGAGCCGTCGTTCCAGCGAGAACTTCATGGGTAGCAGCTCTTCGTTCAGCAACAGCTTGACTCAGAAGTTCTCCCGCAGCAACAGCTGGAACGGCAACATCCGCTTGGAATGGATGCCTGATTCCATGACCAATATTCTCTTCCGTCCTTCCATCTCCTGGAGTACCAGCGATGGATTGAGTGGCAGCCAGTCGGCTTCTTACAACAAGGATCCTTATACCATTACCACCAAAGACCCTCTTTCTGAGGAAGGTATTGATGAGTTGGACAAGGCTGAGGCTATGGTGAACAGTCAGTTGACTAACGGAATCACCTATTCTGATAATAACAATATTAAGGGTATGCTGCAGGTGAACCGCAAGTTGGGCAACAAGGGACGTAACATCACCTTCCGTGTGGATGCCAAATATACGGATAATGACAGCAAGAGCATCTCGCTCAACAATGCCAAGCTCTATCTTGTACAGACAGCGGAGGGTAAGGATTCTACTTATCAGACCAACCGCTATAACCTGACTCCTTCGAAGAATTACAGTTATGCGGGTCAGTTGACCTATAGTGAGCCGCTCTGGAAGGCTACCTTCCTGCAGTTCAGCTATAAGTTTACTTACAGCTACTCCAAGAGCGACCGCAGCACCTACGATTTCAGCAAGTATGCTATGAGTGGTGATCAGGAGTACCGTGGTTGGGATAGTTACCTGAATCCGTTTGCCGGTCATCTCGAAGATTACAAGGATGATGATCAGAGCCGTTTCTCAGAGTATCGCAACTACAATCATGATATCCAGGTGATGATGCGATTCGTCCGTCAGAAGTATAACTTGAACTTCGGTGTGATGATTCAGCCACAACAGTCGAAGTATATCCAGGAATATCAGGGAGTGCATGTAGATACCGTCCGCACGGTTACCAATATCAGTCCAACCCTCGATTTCCGTTATCGCTTCTCCAAGATGAGCAACCTGCGTGTAAACTACCGTGGTACCACCTCTCAGCCAAGCATCTCTCAGTTGCTTGATATCACAGATAATAGCGACCCGCTGAACATCTCGAAGGGTAACCCTGGCTTGAAGCCATCGTTCACCCAGAACTTCCGATTGTTCTACAACAACTTCGTGCAGAACCACAACAAGGGTGTCATGACCTTCATCAACTTCTCAACCACCAACAATAGCATCAGCAATAAGGTGACCTACGATGAGAAGACTGGTGGTAGAATCACCCGACCTGAGAATATCAATGGCAACTGGAATGTAATGGGAGCCTTTATGTTTAACTGCTCTATCGATAGTGCAGGTGTATGGAACTTGAATACCGACACCTACTTGGGTTACGACAACTACGTGAGTTATCTGAGTCTCGACAAGCAGTCTGATTCCCAGAAGAATACCACCCGCAGTACCACTTGGAGAGAACGCCTCTCTTTCAGCTATCGCAACAACTGGCTGGAGCTTTCGCTTGATGGAACATTGAATTATAACCATGCTACAAACAAGTTGCAGCCTAACAGCAACCTCAATACCTGGCAGTTCTCTTATGGACCAAGCATGACGCTTACAGCGCCTTGGGGCACCAGTCTGAACTCAAGCCTCTCTATCAGCAGCCGCCGCGGTTATAGCGACAGTAGCATGAATACGGATGAGTTTGTATGGAATGCGCAGCTTTCTCAGGGGTTCCTGAAGGGCAAGCCTCTTACCATCATGCTGCAGTTCTACGATATTCTCCGCCAGCAGAGCACCTTCTCTCGTGCCATTTCTGCTACATCCCGTACGGATACGGAGTATAATGCCATCAACAGCTATGCGATGCTGCACGTGATTTACCGCCTGAATCTCTTCGGAGGCAAGCAGGCTCGCGGTGGTGGACCTGAAGGTCCTGGTGGTCCTGGTGGTCCTGGTGGTCGTCCAAACTTCAGTGGTCGTCCATTCAATGGCGGTTTTGGCGGTGGTCGTCCAGGCGGCAGAATGTTCTAGAAAAGAAAATGAAGTAAGCTTCATTTAAAACGATAGTAAGCCTCACTCCATGTTTACGTGAGGCTTATTTCAAACAGGTATGACGAGAAAAAAAGAAATCCCCGCTCTTCGTAATGAAGAACGGGGATTGTTATTTTGTCTTATCAAGAAGTCTTGATTAGAGAGCGAACTTGTAACCCAATGTAATCTGGAATACAGAGTTCTTGCTATCAGCGCCGTCCATAACCTTTGTTACACCGATGTTGTAGCGAGCATCCAGACAAACATTCATGTACTCGTAAGAGATACCTACAGGAACTGAGAGGTCGAATGACTTGAATGCATCATCGAGGTTTTCAGTAACAGAAAAACCACCAGCCTTGGCTGTAACCTTGCTGCTTACCTTGAAACCTGGCTGAAGACCAGCCTTGAGAGCCAAACCCGGAGCTACGTAAACATTAGCGAGGATTGGAATGTTGAGATAATCGTTCTTGATAGTTGCTGAAGCTTTAACACCCTTTTCTTCTGCATCGCCCTTAGCTCCCTGCATAGAGTAGAGCAAACCAGCACTAAGACCGAACATAGGAGAAACGTGATACTCCAACTCTGCACCTGCCACTACACCTGCGCGAGTCTTTGAATTATCGAGGTCAGTCATGTCTGCGATGCTCAAACCTACCTTAGGCTGAATGGTGATGTCACCTGCATTGTACTGTGCGAAAGCACCTACTGAAGACAGCACCATAGCTGCCATAACGAATAATTTTTTCATAATCTCTAATATTTTAAATTAATAGTATATAATGCTCATATAAAGTATGATTGGTTATCAGTGTGTATGCTGATTCCATCATTTTTACTAGGTGCAAAGGTATGTTTTTTCTCTATTCGCTCCAAATATTTTAAGCATTATTTTTAAATAAGCAGCAAAATATCACATATAAGTTTCTATTTCGTATATTTTTAGCAATAATTATCCCAATTTTCTTGCATCGTATCTTAAAATGTTGTATCTTTGCAAAGTAAGAAAGAAAGGAAAATAATTATGACTATACAATAAAGAGGGTGTGTCATAAGTCTGT
>ULIX01030088.1_pt1 | contig 13668 bp, 7 predicted proteins | sample 1950721 | NCBI WGS metagenome assembly ULIX01 (sample SAMEA4835459, study PRJEB28245) | human gut metagenome | biome: gut microbiome; material: fecal sample | place: Denmark | collected 2008
TGGAGCGGTTTATGCTCACGGTCGGAGCTGCCGGCTTGCACCGGATGCCCTTGGACACGCTGTAATCCGAGGCAACATTGTTTGCGTTCACTGCCTTGACCTTGTAGTAGTAGGTCGTGCCGATCTCGGTCGATTTATTGGTGTAGCTTGTATTATTCGTTCTGTCGTAATATTTAAAATTCTTGCCGTCAGTCGAACGATACACCCAGTACTTCACCGCACCGTCAACTGCGTTCCAATATATCTTCGGCTTGCCCGCCGAGGTGGTTATCTTGAGTGCGGGCGCTTTGGGTGCAGGCTTATAATTGGGGTCAGCCGCACCGCAGCGTGTGCACTTGCCGCTTGCGTAGCTGTGACCGAGTGCGTTGGTGTAGTTATCCTTGTAACTGTCGCCGCATGCGCAAGTGTGGGTGGTATAGCCCTTTGCCGTGCAGGTCGGCGCAGTTACGACTGCGTTATGATGATGGCCTGTTGCCGCAATCTCTTTATAAGTTGAGTAGTTGCAGCGTGAGCAAGTATCATATGCCGCCCAGCCCTTTTCTGTGCAAGTGGCCGCCTTTGCAGCATGGTAAACGATATCGTGACCAAGGGCATTTACATCCCTCGTTTCTGTTGCATTGCAGCGTGTGCAGGTTCTGGTCTCCATTCCCTTTTCGGTGCAGGTGGGCTGGGTCGTTACCGTCCACTCTCCGAAGCTATGTTCGTGAGGCGGTTCATAAGTTGGGTCAGCTATTCCGCAGATTGTACACACACCGTCTACATATGCATGAGCATGCATTACATAAAGGTTTTCACTCACAGTGTCAGCATCGGAGTAATACGAGAAGCTGAGGCTACCGTAGGTGTCCGCGGCATTTTGAGCAATGTAGCATAGATTATCGCTTGCAAGGAATTCTTCTGCATCAGGATTACGCACGGCAATGAAAACATACTGCACGCCGGACTGCAAGTCGCTGAAGCTGCTCGTCTTTACCTGAGATCCGCTGTCTGTACTCTGCGCTGCCACTGCTTTAACAGACGCAGAATTTTCCAAGCCGGTAGTCACCGCCGTATTTGTATCATCGTATACATCAAGATTAGAAGTCGAAGCCCAATTATAAGGGCTGTTGTAATGGATGGTTGCATTGGGCAAATCGGCATCTTTGTCAAATTCTATCTCGTTCCACTGCTCCTCGCTGCCCGAATAGTATATATCTTTCAGTTTGTTGCACCACGAAAATGCAGTTTTCCCAACCTTTTTTAAACTACTCGGGAGCCATATTTCAGCAAGATTGTGGCACTCTCTGAAAGTGCTATACTCTATACTTTCCACGCCTTCGGGTATTACCAAACTACTAATATTATAGCAACTATTAAATGCACTTGACCCTATACTTGTAACACTTTGAGGAATATTCACACTATAAAGATTCCTACAGTTGACAAACGCAGTCGCACCAATCGTAGTCACACTACTTGGTATTTTAATAGTCCTAAGAGCCATACAGTTTGCAAAAGCTGAAACTCCAATTTCTGCAATTCCGTCTGGAATATCAAATTGTGATATGTCTGTTTTCCCGGCTGGATAACAAACAATTTTTGTCATGTCTTTGTTGTAAAGAATGCCATTCTTTGAGCAAAAGTGAATATTTCCTTCTTCGACCGGAATACTTTTCAACTTGTTGCAGTATGCAAAAGCGAGGTTACCTATTTGTGCTACATTCCTTGGAATTTCGATGTTTGATAGTAAAAAATCACCATAAAACGCATAATCTCCAATACTAATCAAACTATCCGACAAAACAACAGTCTCTAAACTACTACAGTTTGAGAACGCATGTTTGCCGATGCTTGTTACACTATCGGGCAATATAATTTTTTTTAGATTACTACAACCCTCAAACGCTCTGCTCTCGATAGTGGTTAAATTTTTAGGTAAAACAATTTGAGAGAGTCCAGAACAAAATGCATAGCTTCCAATGCGTGTTGCGCTGTCAGGCAAACTGACGCTTGCAAGGTTACCGCAGCCCCAAAATGCCCAATCTCCGATGTTTGTCACATCGCCTTTAACAACGACCTTTTTTACATCCTGCCGTTTGTCATTCCAAGGTGCATAATTGCTAAGGTTTCCGTTGTAATTATACATTTCCCCCGTGCCGCTGATGGTGAGAGTGCCTGCTTCGTCAAGCTGCCATGTTATATCGTCGCCGCACTTGCCGCTATCTGCGATTTTGGAGGTCGAGATAAGCCGGACGCTCATCTCCTTTTTGCTGCTGTGAACGGTGAACTTTCTGTCTGCCTTTAAATCATTTGATTCAATATTCAAAGTGTACTCGCCGTTCGGAGCGAAAAAACTTACTTTTCCTTCGTTGTCGGTCGTAAGCGTATCAGTCAGTGCGCTGCATGTCACCGTTGCATTCGGCAATGGGTTTCCTTCTTTGTCCAAGGCTTTTACGGTAACTTTATAACTGATATGCGGGCATGTGCCCCAACCGGAGTCTCTGAAAGTGATAGAAGCGTAGAAATCTGCGACTTTAATTTTGGTCTCTGCAAAGGTTTTTTCAGTTTTAAACTTGATAAAGTTTGCTTTTGCTGTCAGCGAAGATACGCCATTTATCTCTCCGGTGATGCATCTTTCGCACTCGTGCTTCTTGCTGCCTGTGCTGTCGTTGTCCAGCCTTTCTTTTGCTGATACCTCCGCACCCGCTTTGGATTCTAACCCCAAAGAGGCGATTTTATCGGATATTATATCCACAGAAGCAGAGACTTTTAAACCGATGAACAGCTTTCCCGATAGTTCGACCTTGCTGTCGCACTTGGGGCCTGAACACTTGTTAACGAAGCCGATATCGCTGTCATATCCAAAGCCGATCGTTGCCTCGATGCTGGCCTTCCACTGCAATTTCACACTGATCTGAGCAACGATTGAGGGCGCTATCTGAACCTTTACACCGGGAACCATCGGAACATTTATACTGCACAACTTTATTTCAAGTTCCCCTTTAACGGGTTCAAGTGCCACAGACACCTCAAGTTTGGCATTATTTGTGAGCGATACCGATTTATAGCCGTTGTTGATATAAACTTTCAACGACACCTTGTAACTGAATGTCACAGAGCCTTCAATGCTATCATTATCTATCTTAGCTGAGATTGAACTGCCGAACGAACCTTCTGTATCAACGCTTCTTGCTCGGGCGCGCCTAGGGGTAGCCTCGTCAACAAGTGTGACACAATCGTCCATGTCGCTTGTGTCTATGGTCGTCTCGGTGTTTTCGTCGTTCGTGCCCTCGATTTTTACATAGTCGAAGAAGTCCTGTAGGTCTGCATCCGCAGCCTCGGTTATCGTGACCGTGTCACCGTCAATGGTGATGGACGCAACCGCAACGAGCAGTACCGTGCCGTCATCGTATGTATAGGCGAACTTATCGCCCTCGGAAAGAGCCTTAACATCGGCATCTGCATTAGTGACAATATAGATTCCGTTGCCTTTGTCCTCTATGCTCATTCCGCTGCACTCGTCGGCTCTAAGCGTGTCCTCATTGAAAACAGCAAAGTTAGTCTCCTCGCTGTCGTCAAGGTTAAAAACCAGTTTCTCATCATAGTCGTTGACGGTCGTTGCGAGAAACGCCTGCATCTCCGAGGTGTACATCTTCGTCGTATATGCGGTGCACAACGGCGAATGAGACTCCCGCTCGAGCATATAAGCGGTCGCAACAAAGCTCTCGGGGATATCGCCGGAGAGTTCAATGCTTACCTCACTGTCGCCCGAGTATACGGTCACCGTACCCGAGGCGAGCATGTGTGTCCCATTGTTCTCGTCATAGATGGCAACAACGATATCGCACTCATTCGTATCGGTCGTAAATTGTACGGCAGCGGTATTGCCGTCGACGGTCAGGTCGGAAATTTTGTTTCCGCCGGTGGTCTCATCAGTTTCCTGCGACACCTCTTTTGATATTAGCTTGCCGACAGAGTTTGTGCCGCTGACCGCCAGCGTTGGCTCTGTTTCCACGCTATTACCCTCCGCCAGTGCCCCGACCGGCAGCAGGGTGAATATTAGACACACTGCCAAGAATATACTCAGTATTCTCTTTTTCATCATCTTCTCCTTATATATTTGTTCTCTCAAATTGTATTTCCATGTGTATATTCATCTACTGCACGATTGTACCATGTTTTGCAGGGTATGGCGGGCAGGTGCGCATAATCGGCAAAGTTATGAGCATAATTTGCAGCATCACACCTTGACTTTGCGGTTTGTTTCCACCGCTTGGCGGACGGTGGACTGGCTGCTGCGGCTGCACGGGAGGATATCGCCGTTGCTCATGAAAAGCTGCGTGCGGGTATACTTGCGCACATGCTCCAAATTTGCGACAAAGCTGCAGTGGCATCGCACGAACATGGCGCTGTCGAGCTGCTCGAGGAGCGTGCTCAGCTTCTCGTGACAGGTCACCTCTTTGTCCTCGCACACTATCTTCGATTTGTGCTGATAGTGCTCGATATACACGATAGAGCTATGCGGGATTATGTGCTTTGCCTGCTTGGTGTTCAGCACCAGCCCGTTTGCGCCCTTATTCGCATCGAGCTTCAAAAGATGCTCCATTGCGGCGGAAAACCGCTCGTCCGACTGCGGCATATGTATGAAATAATCCGGGTCATAGTCAAAGGTGTCGAGCACACTGCGCAGCTCATCGGAAACGAAGATGACCTTCGTCTTGCGGCATAGTCTGCGCACCTCCACGGAATACTCCATAAGCTGACTGCGGCCGCACCTGTCGGAGATATTGAACACGGCAAGATCATATCCGCGGTCCAGCCAAAGCTGCGGCGAAATGAGTTCCTTGCAGTCCACAATGTCGACCTCGTGCTTTACGGTAAAACCGGCAAAGTAGGCATCGACCATCAGCTTTACACCCTCGGCTTGTTCTCTGTTGTTGTCAACAAGACATATCTTAATCAAACCTTCTCCCCCCTGTATGTAAATTATATCTTTGTTATGATAAGTAAAAATAACACCTATACGCTTACTTGGGCGGGCATGTGACATAATCAGTCACTTTTCTTGCATAATTTGCAAAAGTGTTTTATAATTCTGTTGTATAATAGTTATTATTTCAGTTAAAAGGGTCAGAGGGATAAGGTATGCTTCAAATTGCCATTTGCGATGACGATAGGCTGCACCTAAAACATACACGGAAGCTTGCCGATGGCATTCTGGACGGGCATTCGCCGGTTTTTTCGGAATTTGACGGCGCAAACGAGCTGCTTTTCAGGATGGAGGCCACTGCGTATGCGCCGGATATTGCGCTGCTGGATATCCAGATGCCGGGCATTGACGGCATTGAGCTTGCAGGCGAAATAAACCGTATTGCGCCGGAGTGCAAGATAGTTTTCATCTCAAGCTACATATTCTATGCGCCCGAGGTGTACGACACTGAGCATATCTATTTTGTTCTCAAGTCACAGATAGACGAACGGCTTCCTCTGGCACTTAACAAGGCGGTCGCAAGCATCGCAAAGCCTAGAAGCTTCATGCTCGTGAAGTCCGGCGCTTCGGTCACGAGGCTGCCTGCCGAAAGCGTTATGTACCTTGAGCGTGCGCTGCACAAGACGAAGGTCGTGACAGGAACGGAGCGCTTCATGACAACGCAATCTCCGGCGGAGCTTTTGTCCGGCATTGGCGGCAATAACGCTTTTATTCACTGCCACCAGAGCTACTGGGTAAATGTGCGAAATGTTGCAACGCTGGAGACAAACGGCTTTAAGCTCGTCAGTGGTGCGCTCGTCCCGATAAGCCGTGCGCAGAAGGCCAATGCCAAGGAGACCTTTTTCCACATGCTCGCCGAGAAAAAATAATACAGCATATAATTAATACAACATATAATGATGTAGAAAAACGATGCCCACATATAATGGGCATCGTTTCTATTTGTGCTCTTACTTGAGGCCGTTTTCGTATGCCTCGATCATTTTCTTGACCATCTGGCCGCCGATGGAGCCTGCCTGGCGTGCAGTAAGCTCGCCGTTATAGCCGTTCTTCAGGTTAACGCCGACTTCACTTGCCGCCTCCATCTTGAACTTATCCATTGCCTCGCGTGCTGCGGGAATGACAAGACGATTGCTTGAATTGTTAGACATAGTTTTACATCTCCTTTTTTGAATTGGGTTATTGTTATTTATGAACCCGTAACTTATCATTGCCATTCATTCGACATATATTCTTTTTACCTCTATGTAAAAACTGCTAAGCAGGCGGAAGTTGAACACACAATATTTAGTGTTTAAATATTTGGCGGACACAATTATAAAAAAATAATTTGTGTTTGGATGTTATGTTTACTTGACTTTGGAATAGATTAACGGTACAATAATTTTGTATCTCTATCGATACATTTTTGTAACCACGGCATTTGACACTTTCCCGTAGGATAACTGCGTTATAATTACTTCTGATCACGATAGGAGTATTACCCGGTATGCGTAATGTATTTACTATTTTCAAAAACGACTTTCGAGCATTGACGAGGCACTTTCTCGCCTTCCTTATCATTTTGGCGATACTGTTTCTGCCCGCTCTGTATGCTTGGTTCAATATTTATGCCTTCTGGGATCCCTACGGTAAGACCAAGGATGTAAATATCGCCGTTGTCTGCAACGACCGTGACTACATGGACGAGGACGGCAAGATAATCAACATCGGTAACCAGCTCGTTGAACAGCTTAAGGCGGACAAGAAAATCGGCTATGTTTTTCTCGACGATGCCGATAAGGCGGTCGATGACCTGTACGCAGGCAAATACTACGCTGCCGTTATAATTGAGCCGGACTTTACATATAACATGTACAACTTCCTAAACGAGGACATGTTTAGCCCCACCATCAATTTCTATCAGAACGAGAAAACGAACCCCATCGCCGTCAAGGTCGTCGAGGCGGCGGGCGACAATGTAAAACAGTTGGTCAACAAAGCGTACATACAGGCCGTTGTCGAGACGCTGTTTGACAAGTTCAATACCTTCTCCGAGGGCGTTCAGGGCGACAACACCGTCAGCATGCTCAAAAATACGCTTGCCAAGATTGACAGGAACCTTGCGCAGTATGACGATACCATCGATCAGTTTGTCGCAGCGAACAATTCACTCGTCGGCACGCTGAACAATTCCAACAGCACCATTGATTACACCATCCACCTGCTCGGCAACGAGAGGATAAATATTTCCAAGCAGATTTCCTATCTTGAGAGCACAAAAAATGACCTTGCTCTCATAAATGAGGAGGTCAATACCCTGCTGACCAATTTGCAGGACTCCGTACAAAAGGCAATTTATAAGCTCGACAGGCTCTATAACGGCGGTGAGGAGCCCGATACCGTGAAGGAGACGCTCAAGGAGCTTGAAAGACAGTATCAGGAGCTTATAGATTACCTCACCCACTCGGGCATTTCCGGCAGTGAGGCCGAGGATACACTGTCGGCGCTCAACAAGGTCAAGGATAAGATCACTCAGCTTCGTGAGCAGCTCGGCATGAACACGCAGGTCGATGCAAATGCCGCCGACCAACTCAAGGCCGACTACAACGAGATAACCGTGCCCACGGTATACACTGCCGTGACAGGCTATGACTACGATGACCTCAAGCAGGCTCAGACCACTGAGCAGAGCATGGACACCATGATGACCTTCATGGCGGACGATGCTAAGCAACGCATTGCGAATATTCAGAAAAATGTCAAGATAGCTAAAACTACCGACGATGCCGATGCCCGTGAGCAGGCGCTCACAGCTGCAAGGGACGATACCGCAGTTGTTACGCAGGAGCTTTCGGCTCTCGGCACCGCAATGGATGCGGTTGAGGATGCTGCTGGCACAACGGATAAGAAAGCCTCCAAGGCCGCAGCTCAGGCTGCCGACAACACCAAGGATGCAGGCGATATTTTCGACGATATTTTAAAAGGCAACAGGGATATTGATTTGATCGAATACCTGCAGGTCATCAGCGACCTGCTCGGCAATGCAAGAGTTGCTCTCACCGAGATAGTTTACCCCTCTATCGACACTCTGCTGACCAATCTTCAGGACAGTCTCGGCGATCTGTCCTCCATCCTTCTCGACCTCAGCGATGTTATGGGCAAGGTGCCCCCCATCGTTAACGAGCTGGGCAACACATTCGGGGCTGTCAATAATGCGCTCGTGCAGGTCAAGGAACTCATCGGCAATTACAGGACTAGAATTGCTGATGCTCTCGGCGTTTTGAACGGCGACACGGATGATACCCGCCTGCAGCAGGTACTCGACTTTATGAATGTAGACCCGCAGTCTATTGCGGAATTCTTTGCAAGCCCCGTCACCATCAGGTCGGAGTCTGTTTACCCCGTTGAGTCCTACGGTGCCGCAATGGCTCCGTTCTATACGATGCTCGCCATTTGGGTCGGCTGCATCATACTTAATGCGATTTTGAAGGTGGATACGCCCATTGAGCTTATCGGTGCAACGACCGGTCAGAAGTTCTTCGGACGCTACCTGATATTTGCCCTGCTCAGTCTTATCCAGACAATGGTCATCATGACGGGAGACCTTGTGATTTTCGGCATGGACTGCGCTCATCCGGGTCTGTTCATACTCTCGGGCGTTGTGACCTCGCTGACCTGCTCCATGGTCGCTTACTCCATGGCAATCGCATTCGGCAACATCGGCAAGGCTCTGTTCGTCGTCTTCCTCATCATTCAGATCGCAGGCTCCGGCGGCTCTTACCCAATTGAGCTTCTGCCCGACTTCTTCCAGCAGGTATACCTGTTTTTCCCCTTCCCCTATGCCATCAATGCCATGCGTGAGGCTATCGCAGGTCTGTATCACAACAATTACCTTATATACCTGCTTCAGCTTCTGCTGTTCTTCGGCGTTGGTCTGTTTGTCGGCCTCGTGCTCAAGCGTCCTCTCGACGGCATAAACCGCTACATGAACGATCAGCTTGACAAGTCTGAAATGATGTAATTATTCTCTCTACAGGAGTTATGTATTATGAATACAGAATCCCAGTACGAAAAAATGTATAACGACCTCGTTGCCGGTCTTGAAAAAATGCATCGGAGAAATGTCAAGAGAACGAGCTCGGCCTTGAAAAGTCTTCTCATTATCCCGACCTTCTTCCTTATCATGCTGTTCATGACCCAAGGCTCAAAGACGATATTCCTCGTACTTTGGATAGCCTCGATGTTTGTCATAGCGGGTATACTCATCGTTATCGAGTATCAGGATTACCTGCTGCGACAGATGTTCACTCAAGTCGATATGGACGAGCCGGACTTTGAGCAGGCCGAGGATGCGCTCCCGACGGACGAGCGCTCCAAGGATGAGGCTTTGGTGCTGGCAGAGCAGATCCGCCAGTCGATACAGCAGCGCTCCCCTGAGTTTGATGCCGTGGCCGAAGAAACTGACGGTAAAGCTCCTGCCCCCGACGCCGATGAAGCCCCTGCCGAGGAAATCACAGTCAACAAAGCCGAAGTCGAAGACGCTCCAGTTACCGAGAAAGCAGCCGTCCAAGAGAGTAAGGAAAAGGCTACTGTCTGAGCAAGCATAACAAATCTACGGAAGAAACGATGTATTGAATATGAAGAATTTTAAAAGAACAACTTCTAATATTTCGGCCGTCATTCGCTCTGATATCAGGCGATTGAGCAGGAGTGTCGTCACCGTTATTTGTGTGTTTGGCCTCGCTCTTGTACCCTGCTTGTACGCATGGTTCAATATCATGTCAAACTGGGATCCGTATACTCCCGACTCCACGCAGAACCTCAAGATTGCCGTTGCCTCCGCTGATGCGGGCACCGATTTTGTCGGGATGAAGCTCAATGTCGGCGATATAATCATCGATAAGCTCAAGGCAAACGACCAGATAAACTGGCAGTTCCCCGACTCCGTGCAGGGTGTTATGGATGGCCTGTACGCCGGTGATTATTACGCAGGCCTCATTATTCCCGAGGATTTCAGTGCTTCCATTCTCGGCTTTACAGACGGTGAGATGGATCAGCCGGAGATTATTTACTACGACAATCAGAAGATGAACGCCGTTGCTTCACGAATCACTGATAGAGCGCAGTCTCTTGTCCGTGATGAGATAAACAGCATTTTCGTTTCCACCATCGTTGACGAGCTTTCAAACTTCACATCCGTATTTAACGGCATGGGTCTGAGCGCAGAGGATGCGCTGCAATCGCTTGATACCAAGCTTGGCAGCATTAATTCCGATCTCAAGACATACGCTGCGATAATGAACTCCATGGCAACCGTTACGAAGTCCGCAGCCACCGTCACAAGCATGACCAATGATCTGTTGCCCGATGTGACGGATATGCTTATCAACAGCAGAAATACCATCGTCGACATTCAAGACAGACTCACAAACAGCAAGCAGGATGTGGTCTACGCATCCGACGCTATTCGGAATACCTCCGAGGAGATGCGAAACACCGTTGAGCGGCTCGATAACGCCGTTGACGGCGATCCCGCCGAGGCTGGAGGTTCCTATATCGACTGGGACTCCGTGTTCGGCGAGGGCGGCATCACCGATTACGAGGGCGAGATACTCGACGATCTGTACTCGGATGTAAACAAGCAACTGCACGAGAGCGTAATTGCGTTTGACGATATAATTCAAAAGACCAATATTGATAAAAACCTTGTTTCTTCGATGACCACGCTTCAGGATTCGCTCAGAAATCTTGATACACTGCTGGCTAAGGTTGAGGGCGACATTGACGCTCAGTCGATGACCCTGCAGCAGTACACCGACGCTCTTAACTCCTGCACCGTCAGCATTGAAAGCACCGAGGATGTGCTCAACTACATGGTCAGCATGGTCTCTAACCTCCAGTCGAGCGTAAACGAGCTGCGAACGAGCGAGAGCTTCACGAAGCTTATAGATCTCCTCAAGGACGATGTCGGCGGACTGGTCGAGTACCTTGCCTCCCCCGCTAACCTCGAAGTTGTCCGTGCGTACGCACTTGAAAACTTTGGTTCAGGCATGACACCGTTCTACACGACTCTTGCTCTGTACGCAAGCGCACTGCTGAGCGTCAGCCTTATGCACACCCACATCAAGCGTAGAAGCGATATCCCGACACTCAGCACCACCGAGGCGTTCTTCGGCAGATACTTTGTGTTCTTCGCAATCGGCCAATTCACGGCGCTCATCACCGTGCTCGGCAATCTCTTCTACATCGGCATCCAGTGTTATGCTCCGTTCCAGTTCTGGCTGGCAGCCGCAATCACGAGCCTTGTGTTCACGCTGCTCAACTACGGTATGGTGTTTGCCTTCGGCAACATCGGCGAGGCTATTGCAATTATCATACTTGTCATTCAGGTCGCTGGCTCCGGCGGCACCTACCCCTTGGAGATGCTCCCGAAGATATTCCAAGACCTATACAAGTTCATGCCGTTTAACTACGCAATGACCGCAATGCGTGAGACCATCGCCGGCAGCTACGGCAATGTGTATCTTAAGAGCATTTTGATCCTGCTGCTGATGGCGGCGATACTCATCCCGCTGTCGCTGATACTCGGCATCGCATTCAAGCCCCTGCTCAAGCACTTCAACGAAAGTAAATCAAAGACCAAGCTTATGCACTCAAACTAATACAAATCGAAACCGCCGCCCAATGGGCGGCGGTTTTTGCTTATATTAAACTTTCAGCTTTGCAGCCTCTTTTTCGAGTGCTCGATAGTCGACCTTGCCGTTTGCCGACAGTGGCAAGGCGCTAATTTGCAGGAAGGACACGGGAATATTCTTTTCCGGGAGCTCTGATTTGCAAAGCTCGACAAGCGTGTCAGTGAGTGCCTGAGCGCTGACTCCATTAGCCATGACAACAAATGCAACAGGCTTTTGTCCACGACCGTGCTCGATATCCGGTGCGCCGACAACACAGCAGGCGCTGACGGCTTCGTGTTTTACAAGGACATTTTCCACGCTTGTGGGCGGCACTTTTATGCCGTCATAACGGACGATTAACCGCTTTAGTCTGCCAATGAGGTACACATTACCGTTTTCGTCGATATACCCTAAGTCGCCGCTATGCAGCCAAATCTCGCCATCGGGGTGACAACGCAATGCTTCTTTCGTTGCCTCTTCATCGCAATAATAGCCTTTCATGACTGTAGTGCCGGATATGCATATCTCCCCTACCTCGCCATATTTCAACTCAGCATTTGCGTCATTGTCAAATATACATAAGTTGACCTCTGGCAATGGTGTTCCGACGCTGCCGTAAACCATATTCCACGGTTGCTGCGTACAGGCGGCCGAGCAGCACTCCGTCATACCGTAGCCCTCCAAAATCGGGTTCTTGCACCCACCCTTTTGCAGGACTGCTTCTATATTTCTTTTTGTTGTTTCATCTAGCTTATCGCTTCCACTTGCATTTGTAATTAGATATGAATAGTCCGTCTGCTTATTAGAAAGCAAATTGCTCCAGTCGCCCGGGCCTGCGAATACATGGTTTGGTTTATACTTCTTCAGGTTTTTCGCAAACAGGTCGGGTCTGTATTCCGGCAAAAGTGTCACTGACATATCCATCGAAAACGGCATATGAAATGACAGGAAAGAATATGCCAAAAAAGGCGGCACTTGATTCATCATAATATCGCCTTTACTGTGCTTAAAGCCGATGCTGATATACTGATTGATAAGCGAATTGACATTCATGTTGGTTAACATAACGCTTTTTGGAGTGCTAGTTGTTCCACTTGTATGGGCAATAAATGCAACTGCATCGTGGTCAGTGTGGGGCTGAGGAATCACATCGTATCCAATGAAAAAATCGTTCCACGATATTGCGCAGCCAGTGCACTTAAACTTAGTCTGCTTTATTCTCGCAAGCAATCGTAAATGAATAGGGACAGAATCCAAAGGGGAAGCTACTATTATCGTTTGAATGTCTGTTTTATTTAGTATGGACAACGTGTTATCCGCAAACATGTCTGAGATCACTGCAACCTTTGCGTGTGACATTTTCAAGTAGCGCTGTAAGGTGTCGCCCTTTGAGCGGAGGTCAATCATATCGGCGATCGCACCAATATAGTTAAGGGCATACAGGCAATAAATATTTTCGGGGATGTTAGGCAAAGCAACAGCGACTATGTCGCCCGCCTTGACACCAATTTCAACAAACGAAGCCGCAGTCTGCTTTATATTTTTAAGCAGTGTTCTGTATTTTATCTTTTTGTCAAAGTACACTATAGCGGTATCATCCAAATACTCGCTTACCTTTTCCTCCAAATATGAGTAAACGGTTAGCCTAGGAAACGGATAGTTCAGCGTCGTCTCGCTATAATATTTCAGCCACGGTTTGTCGACAGACGGGTAACCCGTAATTGTATTCTCTCTCATATTTTTTTCTCCCATAAATAAAAAAGTGCGGCTACCGAAGTAACCGCAGAAAAAGCAAACTCCAATAGTCGCCAAACTTACTTTATAAAACTTACTTTATAAAATGCCATCTCTTAATTTATACCTGTGTGAGCAAGCATTGTATTCCATTACCAAGATAAATTTGGCTTTATCAGTATATCCCCTGATTTCAAAAATTACAATGCAAGTGTCCAAAATAGACAAGAAGCAGGCATAATTGACCTGCTTCTTGTAGAGCAATATCGATTTTGAATAATTACTTCTTTGCAAGACCCTTCTGGCGTG
>ULIX01014489.1_pt1 | contig 13596 bp, 10 predicted proteins | sample 1950721 | NCBI WGS metagenome assembly ULIX01 (sample SAMEA4835459, study PRJEB28245) | human gut metagenome | biome: gut microbiome; material: fecal sample | place: Denmark | collected 2008
GAAACCAATCTTGCGCAACACAATATGCGAACCGAAGAGATAAACCAAGACCAGAACCAGCGCCATGATGATGGCTATGATGCCAGTCTTTGCCCAACAGTCAACACTCGTAAAGTTAACCAGCGCCTTCCACCAGGTTACGAAGAACATCTCGCTTTCCGGAGTAATCTTATCGATGGTCTTGCTACGTGCAAACTGCAGGTTGAAGCTGATGTCTTCATCGCCTGGCGAGAGCAGATGGGCACGCTCATAATTGAGCACAGCCTTGGTAATATTGTCTGTACGGTAATAAGCATTGCCCAAGTTATAGTAAACTTCGGCAGAAACACCATAGTTGTTCAATATTTCCTCATAGTCGCGTATGGCCTGCTGATAATTACCTTTCTGATATTCCGTATCAGCATTGTTCTTGGTTACAGCGCCTGCAGAAACAGAGCAGCCTAACATCACCATGATCATCATGACGAACGAATATCCGGTTGCACTCTTCTTGCGCTGCTTACGCGTTGCATTGATAGCATTTTCTATATCCATAATAGCAGTCATTGCTGAGTCGAATGTACGGTTCATATTGCCGGCAGGGTCACCCGGCGCATAGCGTTCAAACTCACATTCATCGAGCGCAGTTGTAAACTTCTCGATAGTTCTCTCCTCTACACAATGTTTTTCGAGCATAGCCTGAATGTTTTCACGTGAGAGCTTTTCGGCAGGCATGTTGAGCTTGTAGCTTACATAGCCCCACAAAGCACGGAGTACTTCATCGTAGAATTCTTCCTGCTTGCCACCGAGCATCAGCAGATGAGCCTTCTTCAGGCGCTTGGTTGCTATCTTGTTTGCCTTGTTGGAACGGACCTTTACAAGGTCGGCATTCTCAAGAGCACGACGGCGGAAGACTATGAGCAGGGCAAAGAAGGCTGCCAATGGAACCAGCAGACTGGTCCAGTAGCCGAAGCTTCCGTAGAACATATCGTCAATATCATGGAGCTTAGACTTGCCCAGTTTCAGCGCATGAATGTCTTTGTCTTTGTTGCTGAAATCTGATGTTTCATTGTCTGATGTTCCATCGCCCTTCTCTACATTCAGCGTAAACGGCTGGGTCTTGATTGTCTTGTACTTGTTAGCCGAAGTATCATAATAGGTGAATTCTACCGCAGGAATGGTGTAAATTCCCTGATTACGAGGCACAGCCAGGAAATCATAAATCATATTGCCTTCTACTCCATTGGCTGTGAGACGGGTCTTGTCTGTCACCTTCGCATCGTACTTGTCAAAATCCTTAGGGAAGGTAATGACAGGCTGCTTGAGCAGCTTCAGGTTTCCGATTCCTCCTACCACTACACGAATGGTGATAGGTTCGCCAGCCTTTACTTCCTTCTTGTCGATGGAAGCAGTAATATTGAATTTACCTACACCGCCCGAGAAGTCGGCAGGGCGCTGAGGCAATGGATCAACCTGAATTTTCACACTAGGAGCTATAATATCTTTCTTTACTTCAACATAGCCGGAGCCACCATTGAAGAAAGCTTCCATCGGGTCAACGTTTCTGTTCTGCTGAACTACGATTCCCTTGAAGGTAATGGCTGGAATGGTGAGGCTTCCCGTCATCTGCGGATACATGACATACTGGCTCCATGTAACACATCGGTAAGGTCGGCCGTTTACGGTTTCAGTATGGAAACTCTTCTGCTGAGGCAGCGGAACTTCCTGGTTGTGGAATCCCTTGAGGTCAGGCATCTTGCCTTCCAGCTGGGTAAGGTCTACCTGCGTGTAAACCTTATAAGTAAGGAGCACCGGTTCCTGTTCGTGAACACGTCGCTTGTTGGCTGTAACCTTGATGAAGAGGTCTCTGCCTGATATTCTTGATCCGGCAGTTCGCATGCGTGGTTCATCATAATCATTCTGTCCGTGCATGGAAGGAGCGCCGTTGTTGCGTGCAGCATGGCCAGAAACCGTAATCTTAACCGGATGGGAAGAGAGTTTCTTACCATTTACGATGGCATGAGAGGCACCAATGCCAAAGGTTCCGTTCTTAGCTGCGTAGAGCGTATAGGTAATGGTTACAGACGATGAAGAGGAAGTATGGCCATTGATCATCTGATAACTGGACTGCGATGAGGTGTAAGGACCTGCGATTACCTCAAGTCCTTCTCCTACTCCGCCCATGCGGAATTCCTCTACATCACGTGTATTGATGGTATAGGCCACACGGAAGTTTTCTCCCGCCGCCACGTGTGTTGGTGCCGACACACTGATATGCTGGGCTTTCAGCTGCAAACTGAAGCCCAGAAGCATTGCCCATATAATAATAAACCAACCTATATGTTTCATGTTCTAAATCTATTATGCTCGTTGTATTATTTTACTTTTTACCAGTTTTTCTCATATTGCTTTCTGCGAGGCTGACTCATCGCTTTCTGCATCTTGCGCTTCGTATCCTTCTCCTGCTGGATGGCAGCGTTCAAAAGTTGTTCAGCATTATCTTTGCTCATCTTGTCCTGATGGTTCTGATTCTGCTGATTGTTCTTATTCTGGTTGTTCTTGTTTTTGTCGTTCTTGTTCTTGTCTTTATTCTGATCTTTGTTCTGATCCTTATTCTGCTTGTCTTTGTTCTTGTCCTTGTTTTTATTCTTGTTGTTCTTGTTCTTATCGTTCTGCTTGTTCTGCTTCTGGTTTTTAAGCAGTTTCTTGCAGAGGGCAAGATTATATCGGGTTGCATTGTCCTGCGGATTGCAGCGCAGGGCGTTCTCATAGCATCCTATGGCCTGCGCATATTGCTGATGCTGCTGCATGACCACACCCATGTTGTGGTAACTTCTGGCGCGTCGAATCTTGTTCGTTTCCAGTTTCGAAGCATTCTCAAACTGTATCATCGCCATCGAATCCTTCTGCTGCATCATCAGGGCGCAACCCAGATTATAGACAGCCTGCGCATTCTTCTGGTTCTTGGAGATAGCCTTGCGATATTGCGTTTCGGCTGCAGCCCACTTCTGTTTATGATAGGCGCGGTTTCCCTGGCGGATGAAGTTGCGGTCGTTCTGCGCTCCCACCTTCGCCAAGCCCAGCACCATCAGGGCAAAAACCAATATATATCTTAAATATCTCATTCTTATTATATAATAATGTATAAACGTTTATCAGAAAGGCTTCCTGATGTCTTTCTTAAAAAACTTGATGTTTCTGAGCAGAGGATTCTTTACCTCCAGCAGACAAACTTCGATGATAAGCAACAGGATGACGAGAATACCTACAGCCTGGAACTGTTCATCATAAGCGCTGTAAACCACACTCGTCACATCACCTTTCTGCAATTTGGCAATATCATCATTCAATGCTCTTTCCGCATCGCTGGTATTATCTACATGAATGTACTGACCCTTGCCTGCCTGGGCAAGTTCCTTGCACATCTGCTCATTCAGGGCGGTCATTACGGTGTTGCCCGCATTGTCCTTCAGATAAGAGCCGTCACCCATAGGGATTGGCGCTCCCTTGGTGTTTCCAATGCCCAGGATAAAGACATTGATTCCCTTCTTGTTGGCAGCAGCCGCTGCCTCCTGTGCGCCAGGCTCATGGTTTTCGCCATCAGTAATTACGATAATGGCTCTGCCTACATTCTCCTGCTGAGTGAAACTCTTGGAAGCCAAATCGATGGCTTCGCCGATATTGGTTCCTTGGGTCTGGATAAGACCAGGGGTAATGTTCTGAAGAAACATCTTTGCCGAAACATAATCGGTGGTGATTGGCAACTGCACGAACGCATCGCCTGCAAAGACGATGAGTCCGATTTTGTCGTTGTTAAAGTTATCGACCAGATTTTCGATAAGCATCTTACTCTTGTCCAAACGGGATGGAGCCACGTCCTGACAGAGCATGGAATTTGAAATATCGAGGCAGATGATGGTTTCAATACCATGTCGCTTATCGTGAGAAATCTTGCTGCCCATTTGCGGGCGAGCTACCATCACGATGAGAAGCGCCAAGGCTGCGAGCATCAGCACAAACTTAACTGTTGGGCGATATTTGGAGATGTTGGGCATGAGCTGTTTCAGAAGTTCCGGATCGCCGAGCTTCTTCAGTTTAGCCTTTCTTCTTCTCCATCCTATCAGTCTGATCAGAATCAGTACTGGTATAATCCACAACAGCCAGAGAAATATAGGATCTTCAAATCTTAACATTTTCTATTCTAATTATATCTTCTATTCGATTATCCGATAATCAGTAAAATATCTCCGATAACTGGTAAAATATCTCCGAAAGATAGCGGAATATCTCCGAAAGATAGCGAAATATCTCCGATAATCAGTAATGGCTCAGTATCCGGATTACGGAATTCTTCTGAACCAGGTGATGCGGAGCAGGATTTCTACCAGCAATACCAGGAGAGCTGCCAAAGCGAATGGCTGATAAGCTTCATATCGCTTAGCGAAATGCTTGACATTAAACTTGGTTTTCTCCAGTTTATCAATGTCCCTGTAAATCTTCTTCAGCTCGTTATTGTTCGTTGCGCGATAAAAATTACCCTCGGTTGTCTGCGCAATGTCGCTCAGCGTCTTCGTATCTATCTCTACCGGAATGTTGACGTACTGTACTCCTCCAGCCACAGGCATTGGATAAGGAGCCACCTTGTTGGTTCCTACACCGATGGTGTAAACGCGGATTCCGTAGCTCTTGGCAATCTCTGCTGCGGTCATTGGCGAGATTTCGCCCATGTTGTTACTGCCGTCGGTAAGAAGAATCACAACCTTCGATTTTGACTTAGAATCCTTCAGGCGGCTCACGGCATTGGCGAGTCCCATTCCCACTGCGGTTCCATCGTCAATCAGTCCCCGGGCGGCAATATCCGTACGGGTTGCCTGCAAGAGGCGCAACAGACTGGCATGATCGGTTGTCATCGGGCACTGGGTGAAAGCTTCACCGGCAAAGATAGTCAGACCGATGTTGTCGTTCGGTCTTCCCGAGATAAATTCTGTTGCCACATCCTTAGCCGCTTCCATACGGTTTGGTCTCAAATCTTCGGCAAGCATAGAGGTGGAAACGTCCATCGCCAGCATAATGTCAATGCCTTCTACCGTCTTGTTGTCCCAAGCCGTATGCGTCTGCGGACGAGCCATCGCACAGACGATGAGCACGAAACAGATGCATCTCAGCACCATTGGCAGATGGATGAGACGCACACGCAGGCTCTTCGGAGCATATTGATACTTTTTCGTGTCGCTCATGCGCATGGTTGGCGCATTCTTCTTCCTGTAGAGGAAATACCATAATATATAAGGTATCAGCAACAGGAGCAACAGAAAATAGCCTTTACTTGCAAATTCCATTTCTATATTTTTCTATTTATAGCCAGGCAAAGAGTTTCGGAATAAACCGCTTTGCCCGGCGAAACGTTTCATAAGTACACCCTGCTTTACATCAGCAGCATGGCTGACTGATAAATGATGTAACCCAACAGAGCCAGACCTACGATGGCTCCTATCCAAAGGAGCGACTTGATGAGCCGGCGCTGCGATTGCGTCTTCTGCTCTTCGTTGGTCAGCTGCGGAACAACCTTTTCTTCTGTAGGTTTCTCATCTGTCTTGGTCTGGTCGATGAAGTTGATGGCATTCACCAGGCTTGCATCGTTCTCATTCACCAGGGTTTCATATTTGGCAAACTTCACGAGGTCGGCAGTCTGGAAGAGTTCCTTCAGTTCATCTATCATCTTCTGGTCGCCTGCTTCGCGCAAACGTTCGATGATTTCGGCACTGGTCATCTCCATGGCATTGAATCCGAAACGGCTCACGATGTATTCTCTCAGCGTATTGGTAAGCTGAGTGTAGTAAGCCTTCTGTGTTTCCTGATTCTCAACGTGCTGCTGCTTGATTACGTTGATTTGATTCAGCGCCTTTTCATGAGCCGGAACACGTTTTACGATGCGGATATGGGTGATGATTGGCTTGTTATTCTTCAGTCTGTTGCGCAGATAAAGCCATGCGCCACAGAGGATTAATAGCAATAGGCTCAACCAAAACATCGCACTCCATTCGCTCCAGGAGAAAGGATTATCCTGAACATCCTTAGGCGGATAGAACTGGTTGGGATGAACCGTATCTACGGGCACGGTGAGCACCTTCAGCGCAAGCTGGTTGCCATGAAAGTTCTTGCCGTTTACCTTCACATTGAGCGCAGGAATCGCATACACCTTTTCATCAAACGAAGTCAGCGTATAGTCGCGGCTCACCACCATGCGGTCGTCGCCTATGTGCGAAGTGTCGCCTTTACTCTGCTCAACCACTTCCACTCCCGGCGTAATTTGCTGCTGCGGCTTGAAAGATGGCAGTAGCACCTTATCGCCCTGCTTGACCGAAGCCTTCAGATGCAGCACAGTCTGCTGTCCTATCAGTATCTGCAGCGAGTCGATGCGTTGCTCTACCTGCTGGGCTTGAGCTAAGCCTGAGCACCCCAGGAGAGCGAGCGACAATATGATATTCTTTACTTTAAACATAGTTTCTTTACTTTGAGCTTTGAACTTTCGTTTTTCAAGCCATAGAGCAATGTGTTTCAGATAACTGAGCATCATCAGCCCCTCTGCTTGAAAAGCATCAGGAGCGCCTTCGAGAAGTCCTCGTTGGTGGCAATTGAAGTCCAGTCGACCTTGCTTTTGGCAAAGTCGGTTTTCAGATTCTCCTGCTGCATCAGCCATTGCTGGGTATGGGCCATTCGCAGTTTCTTCGAACTTGTATCAATATACATTTCATGTCCGGTTTCTGCGTCTATCACCTTGAGCAGTCCTACGTCAGGTAGCACCTTGGCACGCGGGTCGTAAACCTGGATGGCTACTACATCATGTTTCTGGTTGGCAATCTGCAGCTGATGCTGGAAATCCTTATGATCGTAGAAGTCGCTGATTACGAAAGCCGTGCAGTGGCGTTTCATCACGCGGGTGAAATATTCCAGGGCGCAGCCGATGTCGGTACGCTGGCTCTGCGGTTGGAAATTGAGCATTTCTCTGATGATATAGAGAATATGCTTTCTTCCTTTCTTAGGCGGAATGTACTTCTCGATACGGTCAGAGAAGAAGATGACACCTATCTTGTCATTGTTCTGAATGGCACTGAAGGCGAGTGTGGCAGCAATCTCAGTAGCCAGATCGCGCTTCATCTGCTTCATCGTACCGAAATCGAGCGACCCGCTGACGTCTACAAGCAGCATCACCGTAAGTTCCCTTTCCTCTTCAAACACCTTGACGTAAGGCTTATGAAAGCGGGCGGTCACGTTCCAGTCGATGTCTCTCACATCATCGCCGTACTGATATTCGCGCACCTCGGCGAAGGCCATTCCCCTGCCCTTGAAGGCAGAATGATACTGACCAGCGAAGATGTTCTGACTCAGTCCGCGAGTCTTGATTTCTATCTTCCGAACCTTTTTTAAGATATCTTGTGTATCCAAAATCCTAAACTATTAACTATAAACTATTAACTGTTAACTATCAAGGCACTTCCACCTTATTGATAATGCGGCTCACGATTTCCTCGCTTGTCACATTGCTTGCCTCAGCCTCGTAAGAAAGGCCGATACGGTGGCGCATTACGTCATGGGCCACTGCTCTTACATCCTCAGGAATCACATAGCCGCGATGCTTGATAAATGCATAGGCTCTGGCTGCCTTGGCAAGAGAGATGCTGGCACGAGGACTGCCGCCGAAGGTAATCATGTCTTTCAGTTCGCCCAGTCCGTAACGCTCTGGATAACGAGAAGCGAAGACAATATCAGCAATGTACTGCTCAATCTTCTCATCGAGATAAACCTCGTTTACTATCTTGCGAGCCTTCAGAATCTCCTCGGCAGATGTTACAGGAGTAACCTCAGGAAGTCCGCCCTGGATATTCTCACGGATAATGAGCTTCTCCTCTTCCAGTGTAGGATAATCGATGATTACCTTCAGCAGGAAACGGTCTACCTGTGCTTCAGGCAACTGATAGGTTCCTTCCTGCTCGATAGGGTTCTGTGTAGCCATTACCAGGAACGGACTAGGCAGTTTGAAGGTTTCATCACCAATGGTAACCTGATGTTCCTGCATGGCTTCGAGCAGCGCACTCTGCACCTTGGCTGGGGCACGGTTAATCTCATCTGCCAAAACGAAATTGGCAAAGACAGGACCGCGCTTTACATGGAATGCCTCATCTTTCTGTGAATAAATCTGAGTACCCACCACATCGGCAGGCAAAAGATCAGGAGTAAACTGAATGCGGCTATAGTCGGAGCTGATAAGCTGTGACAATGTCTTGATTGCAAGTGTCTTTGCCAGTCCAGGCACACCCTCAAGCAGGATATGACCATCGGAGAGAAGACCGATAAGAAGGCAATCTACGAGGTGTTTCTGACCTACGATTACCTTATTCATGCCCATTACCAGATTGGTAACAAACTGACTTTGTTGTTCTATCCGGATATTCAATTCGCGGATATCAATAGCTTCTGCCATAATTCTATATTTTTACGTTTAATTTCTTAATTCAAACAATATATTTCCAAAACTAAACGCAAAAGTACTCAAATTAAGCCACAAAAGCGAAAAAACCTATCTAAATAATATTAAAAATGTTTCATAAAAGCTATTTTTAGGTTCTTTTAAAGAATAGCTTTTATGAAACAAACGAGATTTCAAATATTTTATCTGTTTTTATGCTTCATGTACCATGGATGAACCAAGAAATTGTACACCAGCAACGATACGATTGTAAAAAGAAGCGCATAGTGCAACATCCCTGATTCAATCATATTATATACAGGATGATCTACGTCAAAATGCGCTCTCGCCGGAAGATTATGGAACAGGAATCCGAGACCGAGTCCCAAGCTCAATCCTAATTCCCAAGCCAGGAAGAATGAGTTCACGCTCGTGCCCCGCTGGCAATGTTTGGCAAGCTTGATATAGAAGAGCAGAAAACGGCTTCCGATGATTCCCAAGCTGAAACCCAGCAAGGTTGGTACCACGATTTCTACAGCAAACTCCTGACTTCCGAACGAAATCAGTTCAGCAGAAGCCAACAATATCAGACCTACGATTATCTGACTCTTCAGATCTGCATCAGCAAAGACAAACTTTTCTGCCAGGAACGCCAAGACCAATCCTCCTAAAATCATCAGAAAGATGCCAGAAGAATGAGGCAAAGAAAAGTATAATCCCGCAGAAAAAGTAATCAGGATAATATTGACAAACAGCGGAGTTCCCTGTGGCAGACAGAAGCGGTCGAGGCTGAAAACCTTGATTTCTTCGGCAGGCGCCTTAAAAGGAAACTTAGCGCGAGAAACCAGCACGAAGGCTCCCAAAGCCAGCAACGAAGCCGTAGGGAAAACATAGCCCATGCCGAAATAGTTGTAAACAAAAAATGCCAACAAGGGTCCTACAGCTATCGAAAAGCGGGCAAACCAGGAGGTAATATAATTAGCCTCGGTGCGCTGGAACGACTCGCAGGAATCAATAACCAGCGTACTGGCAAGCGTCATCTGAGCCAGTCCCAGAAATGCTCCCTGCAGAAAACGGACCGCCAGGAGAATCTCAAAAGGAAACCTGATGTTCCAGAACGTATCCAGATAGTAAAGAACCGAAAGGCAAACAACCACACCTAAAATGGAAAGCTGACAGACCATATTCCTGCGGTAGCGCTGCACCAGATAAGAGCAGAAGCCGCCAAACAGAAACAATCCCAAGCCGTATGCAAGAAGCACACACCCTATCTGCCACATCTGATAATTCGCCGGAATCAGGAAATAAGGAATGGCAATAATGAGCATGTACACACTCGACATCAGCAAGAGGTTGGCAAAGCATAACCGCCAGAAGTCCTTGTGCCACAGTTTGATATGTACTGGAGTATTTTGTGTATCCATTATTCTAAACTCTTTTATGAATCTATCGTATTTATACTCTCTTACACTTCACTAAAAAGAGAGTTAATGTTAGTAACTCTCTTCTGCGCTAGGATAATCTACGGTCTTCACCGCATCAATATAAGCCTTCACACCCTTGGTCATTTCCTCGCCTACCTGAGCAAAGTGGCGCAGGAACTTAGGCTTGAAGCCCTGTGTCATTCCGAGTGCATCAGCATAAACCAGAACCTGTCCGTCGCAGCCGTTACCTGCACCGATTCCGATTGTTACAGCCTTCACTTTCTTGCTTACTTCAGCAGCGAGCTTAGCAGGAACCTTCTCCAGCACGATGGCAAAGCAGCCTGCTTCGTCCAGCGCAATGGCGTCGCTGATAAGTTTCTGTGCCTCAGCCTCTTCCTTGGCACGAATGCCATAACCGCCAAACTTATTCACGCTCTGCGGGGTAAGTCCGAGATGACCATGAACAGGAATACCTGCATTAACCAGCGCCTTAACCGTGTCGCAGATTTCTACGCCGCCTTCCAGTTTCAGAGCGTCTACACCCGTTTCCTTCATCATGCGGCAAGCATTGCGAAGCGCCTCTTCCTTGCTGATCTGATAGCTGCCGAAAGGCATGTCGCAAACCACGAAAGCATGCTGGCAGGCACGTGCCACGCTGCGGGCGTGATAAATCATCTGGTCTACGGTAATCGGCAATGTGTCTGCATTTCCTGCCATCACATTACTGGCCGAATCACCTATTAATATAGAGTCAATTCCTGCAGCATCTATAATTCCGGCTGTTGTAAAGTCGTATGCTGTCAGCATGGTTACTTTCTCGCCAGCCTTCTTCATTTCTGCGAAGGTCTTGGTGGTAATTTTCTTCTTGTCAGTAGATAAATATCCCATTTTTTTATTTTGATTTATTTATTGTTCTGCGTTGAATCTATTTCGCAGCATCCACGATGCGCTGCAAGTCAGCAAAGCCGAAAACTCTGTAATCATCTATTACATAGTCGGATAGCGGCTGGATGGCTTCTCTGCTGTTCGTTGTGGCGAGACCTAGGGTAAAGGCTCCTGAGGCTCTCACCGCCTTCAGTCCGTTAAAGCTGTCTTCCAGTCCTACACAGTCCTCCGGTTCCACACCGAAATAGGCTGCACCTTTCAGATAGCAGTCTGGATGAGGCTTGCTCTCAGCGAAATCCTCGCTGGTCAGCACACGGTCGAAATAAGCCTTGAATTCTGGGTGACGTTCATAGACATTCAGCATCTTCTGAATGTTGCTGCTCGTTACCACAGCGCATTTTACGCCATGCTGCTTCAAGTCGCTGATGAAGTCTTCGAACCCTGCAATATATTCATACTGCATGGTCTTTTCAAACTCATCCAGTCGGGCTGTAATCTTAGCCTGTTCCTCCTTTGCGCCTGTAAAACCTTCGATGTGGGCGAAGACGGCTTCATCGGTGAAATACTTGTCGTAAATCTGAACCAGAGTCTGTCCTTTGATGCGATATTCGAAATCGGGCATTTCCGGATGATACTCCCTGCCTATCATTCCCCAGAAGATGGAGTACTGTGATTCTGTGTCGAATACCACGCCATCCAGATCGAAGAGTGCTGCTTTTATCATATTTCCTTGTCTGTTTTTATCTATTTTTGCTTAAATTATATTGAAAACGGGTGCAAAGTTACGCAAAAAACTTAATATACGAGCATAATCTTACAGATTTTGATGTTTTTATTACGTGTTTTCCGATTTTTTACACTACCTTTGCAGAAAAATCAGTAGAAATAAAGAAGAATACATATAATTATATGATAGAACTAATAGAGAAATACTTTCCGAACCTCACGGAAGAGCAGAAAAAGCAGTTCGAGGCACTCGATGCATTATACCGCGACTGGAACAGCAAGATCAATGTCATCAGCCGCAAGGACATCGATAATCTGTACGAGCACCACGTGCTCCATTCTCTGGCAATAGCCAAAGCCATCCATTTCCGTCCGGGCACGGAGATTCTCGATTTCGGCTGCGGCGGAGGTTTCCCGGGCATTCCGCTCGCCATCCTCTTCCCTGAATGCAAGTTCAAGCTGATAGATGGAACGGGCAAGAAAATCAGAGTCTGCAACGAGGTGGCTACGGCCATCAATCTGCAGAATCTCAAGGCTGAACATCTGCGCGGAGAGGACGAAAAGGGCAAATACGATTTCGTGGTAAGCCGTGCGGTAATGCAGCTTCCTGACCTGATGAAAATTATCAAGAAAAACTTTAAGCAGAAGGGGCAAAACGCTCTGCCTAACGGACTTCTGTGTCTGAAAGGCGGTAATCTGAAAGAAGAACTGAAGCAATACTTCAAGATTTCAGAAATCACTCCGCTCAGCACTTTCTTCGATGAAGAATGGTTCAGTCAGGACAAGCAACTGGTTTACGTTCCGGCGTAATAGAAGTGAAGAGTGAAGAACGAAGAGTGAAGAAACAACGTTCGGCGACCGAAGGGTAAGCCAATTCATTTGCTTTGCTAATCATAAAGTTCAAAGCTCAAAGCTCAAAGTTCAAAGTTCAAAGTAATCATAAAGTTCAAAGTAAGAAATGTTACATATAGAAAGATTTCAAGTAAACATGTTGCAGGAAAACTGCTACGTGGTGAGCGATGAGACCAAGGAATGCGTCATCATCGATTGCGGCGCCTTCTATTCGGAAGAGCGCACGGCCATTACACAATATATTAAGGAGAACCAGCTCAAGCCCGTTCACCTGCTCGTAACCCATGGCCATCTTGACCATAACTTCGGCAACAACACCATCTACCAGGAGTTCGGACTGAAACCGGAAGTATCGGCAGCTGATGAAAACCTGATGAAGGGACTCGCCAAGCAGGCAGAAACCTTCTATCAGATGCAACTCGATTACCAGTTTCCGCCTATTGGCAGATTCTTCGAAGATGAAGAGGTCATCAAGTTCGGCAACCACGAGTTCCAGGTCATCGCCACTCCGGGCCACAGCAGCGGTTCCGTCACCTTCTATTGCGAAGCAGAGCACGTAGCCTTCACCGGTGACACCCTCTTCCACAACTCTATCGGCAGAACCGATTTCCCTGGAGGCAGCATGTTCCGCATCATCAACAGTCTGCGCCATCTCGGTCAGTTGCCTGACGAAACCCAGGTTCTCCCGGGTCATGGCGAATACACCAGCATAGGCGAAGAGCTTGCTCACAATCCTTATATGGACCGTTAAAACAAGCATTTTTAAAAGTCAGGAGATTTATCAGCGATGATCAAGAAATCGAATACAGAGAAGATCATTCTCGGCATTGACCCCGGAACCAACGTGATGGGCTATGGCGTAATCCGCATCATCGGCAACAAGGCCGAACTGGTGGTGATGGGCGTCATCGACATGCGCAAAGAGAGCGATCCCTATCTCCGGCTGGGCAAGATCTTCGACCGCGTAACCGGCATCATCGACAGCTATCTGCCCGATGAGATGGCCATCGAAGCCCCCTTCTTCGGCAAGAACGTGCAGTCGATGCTCAAACTGGGCAGGGCACAGGGAGTAGCCATCGCAGCCGCCATTCATCACAGCGTTCCTATCCACGAATATGCGCCGCTCAAAATCAAGATGGCCATTACAGGACAGGGACAGGCTTCGAAGGAACAGGTGGCGGGAATGCTGCAGCGACTGCTCCATATTCAGCAGGACGAAATGCCGAAGTTCATGGACGCTACCGATGCGCTGGGGGCAGCCTA
>ULIX01019428.1_pt1 | contig 13518 bp, 19 predicted proteins | sample 1950721 | NCBI WGS metagenome assembly ULIX01 (sample SAMEA4835459, study PRJEB28245) | human gut metagenome | biome: gut microbiome; material: fecal sample | place: Denmark | collected 2008
ATGTTGCCGTAGATATTCGTAAAGGTTCACCAACCTACGGCAAACATGTGGCTGTAGAGTTGACAGAAGACAATCATGTACAGTTCTTCATCCCAAAGGGCTTTGCCCATGGTTTCGCAGTCCTCTCAGAAACTGCAGTCTTCCAATACAAGTGTGATAACTTCTATCATCCAGAAGCCGATGGAGGTATTTCAATCCTCGATGATTCCCTAGGTATTGATTGGAAGATCCCAACAGAACATGCCAATCTCTCAGAAAAAGATACAAAGCATGCGATGTTGAAACACTTTGAATCACCATTCGATATCAATGTTGATTTATACAAATAGGCGCCTGATGTCCGATAAGGAACTTTTAAAGCACTTACTCAATTGTTTCGTAGAAATGAAATTAAATTCATTCAAACCAAGTAATTGTGTGAAATGATAAGGTTGATATGCAGAAAACGCAGTTTTTGATAAGCAACTGCAAGACATAAGGGCTAGTAGAGCAGCTTTTGCTATGCTTAATCAGAGAACAGATATTTATTCTTGGTAGTTATATTGATAATATTGGCATTGTTAAAATTAATATATATGGAATATCATTATTATTCGTCTAAGCCATTGGAGTTGTCATATTCCGATGAAGAATTAGAGGCAGTCATTGATGACTATCTTATGCAAGTGGGAACTGCAACATTTCCGTTTTCGAATTTATGTGATAGTGTTATGTATGCAGCAAAGAATGCAGGGAAAATTAAAGAAGTACCAAATACGGTTTATTTCTCAATGAATTTGAGTGAAAAAGAATATGATAGGATAAGCTTAATCCTATGGAAAAAAATCTGGGAAAAGAAACTGATTTTAAATTTTCATAAGGCATCTTCAAATAGTAATAATTATTATTTTCGGCAGATATGATAAAAAAGTCTGTAGAACAATTGGAAAAGCCTACAATTTCGATTGATGAAGAAAAATTGATAGCAGCAGGTTTTATCAATTCTGGTAAAAGAAAATTTATCGAAACTGTTGTTGAATTTTCAGAATCTCTTTTTACGAAAACCGTAATATTGAGTGATGCTTCAAGTGAAGAAAGTGAACGTGAGATTACCTCTGACTATGTAAAAGAAGCTGCGTATAAAATTTTTGCACATCCGATAAAACACCATTCAGTTATATATAGGCTTTTAGTAATAGTTGAATATATTTTGTCTGTAGGTATAGGTGTCGGTGGAAGTAATTTGAATTCAATTTGGGGTGTTATTCTTTTCGTTCTGTGTTTTGCGAGTGCGGTGTTAAGTTTTGCCTATAGAAAAATTAAAGAAAATGAATAATAAAAAGTTAAATATAACTCCAAAAGGGCTAGAACAATTAGAAATGTTCAAGCTGCAACAGGTAAATGTACTATTAGATAAAATTGTTGAAGCAAAAGAATTTCCAGGTTCAGAGGAAATTGAAATTTCGGGAAATGAAATTGTTGAGTTTTCGAAAAATTTTATTTATCGAGATAATCTTCGGATGGCAAGAAAAAAACATTGGTTAATGTTGCTATCTGCTTTATATACTGTGGTTGGCTTGTTTCTTATAATATTGGGTATATATTATGATAGTTTTGAATATATTTTAAAAACTTCACCAGAGCGAGCGGCTCTTATATTTACGGGTATAACGATATTTCTTGTTGGTATTTTTGCTCAAGTTTTTTTTACCTATCAGAATAGGAAAATGCGAGATTGGAAAAAGTAACAATCGAAAAAAAAGATTTAAAAATGAATATAAGTAATATTATAGCCCATCGTGGCTACTGGAAAAAGGCAGAGGAAAAGAATACTTTTGCTGCTTTGAGTAATGCAATCAAGAATGGCTATGGTTTCGAGACAGATTTCCGTGATTGCAAGGGAGAGGTTTTGATTTCTCATAATCCTCCTGTTGGTAATGAAATAACCGCGGAGAAGGTTTTTGAGATGTATTATCAATCAGGTTCTTCTGCTACATTAGCCTTGAACATAAAGGCGGATGGATTGCAAGATATGATGCAAACGCTGTTGCAAAAGTATGAGATAAAGAACTATTTCTTTTTTGATATGTCGGTTTGTGACACAATCCTTTATGCTGACAAAGGTATGACCATTGCGACACGTATATCAGAGTATGAGCAAGAAACCCCTTTCTGGGGTGACAGTGAGTTCGCTTGGTTGGATTATTTCAGAAAAGACCCAACCGAGGAAGAAATCTTCAAATGCTTACATGCGGGAAAGAAAGTATGCATCGTTTCTCCAGATTTGCATGGCCGTGATTATAACAATTGTTGGAAATTATTGAAGAACATGAATGATGATAATCTTTACCTCTGTACTGATTATCCAGATGAAGCAAAAGAATATTTTATAAAATAGTATTATAGTATGGCAAATAAAATTAAAGCAGTAATCTTTGATATGGATGGTGTGCTCATTGATGCCAAGGAATGGCATTATGAAGCATTGAATAGAGCGTTGGCTCTCTTTGGGTATTCCATATCTCGCTATGACCACTTGGTTACATTTGACGGACTTCCAACTTCTCGTAAATTGGAGATGCTAACAGTCGAACGAGGACTACCAAGAAGTCTGCATGGTTTTATCAATGAGATGAAGCAACGTTATACAATGGAGTATGTTTTTACTCGTTGTAAACCAATGTTTATTCATCAGTATGCACTTTCACGTTTGAAAGCTGAGGGTATCCATTTAGCTTTAGCTTCCAATTCCGTACGTTCTACGGTCGATATGATGATGGAGAAGTCTGATTTGGATCAGTATCTTGACTTCAAATTATCTAATCAGGATGTGACCAAAGCTAAACCTGATCCTGAAATTTATAATGTTGCCATTAAGAGATTGGGCTTGACACCAGAAGAGTGCTTGATTTGTGAAGACAACCAAAATGGTATCAAGGCAGCTTTGGCAAGTGGCGCTCATCTTTTTAAGGTGGGAACTGTAAATGATGTAACATATCATAATTTGATGAAGAGAATCCAAGAAATAGAAGGAGGTGCAGAATGAATATAATTATATTAATGGCTGGTCCTAGTAAGGACTTTGAAGAAAAGGGACATTCTTATCCAAAGTATTTGTTAGAGATTGATGGGGAGCCTATCATTCAAAAAGTAATAGAATCGGTTAAGCCATTGGGGGCAAAACTTTCTTTTGTAATAAGAAAGGAAGATAATGACTCTGCGTATGTAGCTTCGACGTTGAAAATTTTATCTCCAGAATGCTCTATATATCAAGTTAGTAATCTTACAAAAGGAGCAGCATGCTCTGCTTTGTTTGCTATTGACGCCATCAAAAATGATGAGGAACTTCTCATCGTAAATGGCGATCAGTTGATAAAGAACGGTATCGTGGATGGTGTGGACTCTTTCAGAACTCGAGGTTTGGATGGTGGAGTCATTTGTTTCAATTCCGTTCATCCTAGATGGAGCTATGTAGCTGTTGACGAAAAGGGATTGGTATGTGAAACAAGTGAAAAGCGTCCTATATCATCTATGGCTACAGCCGGATGTTATTACTTTAAGCACGGAGAAGATTTCGTTAATGCAGCTTTCAATACTATTCGTAAGGATGTAAATTATAAGGGCAATTATTATGTATGTTCTACATATAATGAACTCATCCTTAATCAAAAGCAAGTGGGTGTACATATGATAGACAAGAAGTCTTATGTATCGTTTGCCACCCCTCAATTATATGAAAATTATTTAAGTCATAAAAAAGATTAAGACAATGATTAATATCGTTATTCCGATGGCAGGTGCTGGAAGTCGCTTTGCCAAGGCTGGCTACAAGAAGCCAAAGCCATTTATTGATGTGTTGGGCAAACCTATGATTTGCCATGTGTTGGACAATTTGGCTATGCCTAACGCCAAGTTTATTTTGCTTGCACGCAAAGAGCATTATGAGAATGAGACAGAAACAGTAAATTGGATAAAGGAGCATTATAATGTGGAGTTTGTCTTGATAGATAAACTGACTGAAGGTGCAGCTTGTACAGTACTCCATGCACATCGCCTTATCAATAATGACACTCCGATGCTCATTGCCAACTCAGATCAGATTGTGGATATGAATATCGCTGACTATATAAAGGATTGCGAGGATAGAAAGCTTGATGGCTCGGTGTTGTGTTTCTTAGACCCAGAGCTGAATCCAAAGTGGAGTTTTGCGAAACTGGATGATAAGGGCTTGATTACAGAAATAAAAGAGAAACAACCTATTTCGGACGAAGCTACAGTGGGTATCTATTACTTCTCTAAGGGTTCCTCTTTTGTGGAAAATGCCATAGATATGTTTGTTCGCAACGAGCGAGTAAACAACGAGTTCTATGTTGCTCCTGTATATAACTATGCTATCGCTCGTGGTGAGAAGTTCGGTATCTATAACATCGACTATTCACAGATGCATGGAACTGGTACACCAGAGGACTTGGATAAGTATATTGAAATAATCAAAAACAAAAAATAATGAAAGTTGCAAAATTAGAAGATATGATAAAAGGTTGGTTCGTGGGTAACTTCGAGCCAACCCTTCACAAGACTAATGATGTAGAGGTTGCAGTGAAGGAATACAAGAAAGGTGATTATGAGAGTAAGCATTATCACAAGATTGCCACTGAGTTTACTTGCATCATCTCTGGTAGAGTAAAGATGAATGGAGTGGAGTACAAAGAAGGTGATATTGTGGTAATGGAACCAGGTGAGGCTACAGACTTTGAGTGCTTGGAAAATGGCACAAAGAATGTGGTTGTTAAGATTCCTGGTGCTAATAATGATAAATATATAGTTGAATAAGATGAAGGCTGCTTTTATATGTCCTCTTTATGATATGAAAAATCATTTTGACTTGGCGCTAAAATTATACCAGTCAAAACTGGAATATAAGGTTAAAGAGGATATTTATTTCATATTTAGTAATGAAGCCCAATGTCAAAAATTCAAACAATTAGTCTCTGATGTTTGTGGGGAACAAATTCTTTTCTTGGTGCTTGACGAGAGTTTAGAACATTTTAAGTCTAAAGTGACTATAAAAAAGTTTTTCGGACTTAAAAAACTAATGAATAAATACGATTATTTAGGTGTGATAGACTCTGAGACTAGATTTTGTAAAACTGCAGATTTCGCTAATGTCTTCGATGGTATTTGGCAATCTAAAAATATGTTTAAGGCTAATTTCTCTTTAGATGGCTTCAACATATTGCGCACATGTTTTAAGACTTTAGGAATATATGATAATAGAAAGTTGCAGTTAGGAACAGGGCATTATAAATATAATATATGGTTTAATGAAATCCCTGTCTATAAATGCGATACTCTTCCTGGATTTTTTGAATGGTTGGACCAATTTGATATAAATGGTTGGGGCAATGAGTGGTTATGCTTTGAGTATTATATCTATGCTGCTTATTTGATTATTGAAAAAGATTTTCATGTAATCAAGACAAAATATACCAGTATGGGAGGAATTATGGAATATCTATATAATTATCCCGAGGATAAGCAACATAAAATTTTGAATACATTGGAAAGCCATTGGTCTTCTAATCCGAATGTGACAAACGACCATACTTACTTATTGTTTCATTTGGATAGAAATAAAAATACTGAGGGGTATTCATTTGGAATTCCATTTAGGGAAAAGGTAAAGATGTACGTTAGGATGTACTTGACCATATTTAAGGATAAGTTGAAAAAGTAATGTCGAAATCTTTAGGAAGTAACTTGATATTCAATATTTTAAAAAATATTGCCAATATTATTTTCCCTTTGATAACAGCCCCTTATGTAGCGAGGGTTTTGAATCCTGATAGCCTAGGTCTGGCCAACTTTGCAGGCACTTATGCTGGCTATTTTGTGCTCGTGGCCGCATTGGGAATTCCAAATTATGGTATAAGGGAAGTGTCAAAAAGAAGAGGAAGCAAAAAAGAACTATCCATGGTGTTTTCAGAGTTGTTTAGTATCAGTATTTTTACGACAGTCTTTATATCATTAGTTTTTTTGCTAACTCTTTTTCTGATAGGCCAGCTAAAGCATGACTTTATTATATTTCTTATTGCTGGTATAACTCTGTTTACTACGCCTTTCAATATAGATTGGTTTTATTCAGGTTTAGAAGATTTCCAGTATATTACAATACGTTCACTTGTCGTTAAGACCATAAGCGTTATTTGTCTGTTCTTGTTTGTTCGAGATGAGGCAGATTTGATAATATTTGTATTATTGAATGCATTGTCTGGTTGCGTAAATCAAGTTTGGAATGTATTAGTTTTATTAAAGTCGGGTATAAGAATACGACTTGGATTGTCAGGCATTCGTAAACATGTCAAGCCTTTGTTGTTGCTGTTTTCTTCGACAATAGCGGTATCTCTATATACTACGATCAATGTTCTGATGCTAGGTTTTGCTTCAACTTATGATCAGGTGAGTTATTATAATCAAGCTAATAATTTGTCTCGTGCGTTTTTAGCTGTGGTTACAAGTTTATCGGAAATTATGGTACCAAGATTGTCGTTTTTAAAGGCATTGGGAGATTGGAATAATATCAATAAATTGGTAAGCAAATCCTTCTCTTTGGTGTCGTTTTTGGCAGTCCCTATTGCTATAGGTGTTATTTGTATATCCCCAGTGTTCATACCTTTGTTTTTGGGAGAAAAATTTATCGGCACGGTGTTGCCTCTGCAAATAATGTCGTTAATCGTATTTGTCATTGGCTTGAACAACATATCTACAATCCAGATTTTAATGGGATTGGGATATGATTCTAAGTTGCTTAAGACAGTGATGTCTGGCGCAATTTGCAATGTTGTAATTAATTTGTTTTTTATACCTTTGTGGGGAGCTAGTGGCGCAGCAGTAGCTTCAGTCCTAGCTGAATTGGTGATACTTGTAGTAAGTGTTTATTATGTTCTTAAAAATACAGATATTCGTATTAATACAACATCAGACATGCTTAAGTCTTTGCTAGGAGGAGTTTTATTCATACCTTTGACTATAATGCTGAAGTCGATTTTTATGGGGTGGACGCTTGTCTTTCTATTAGCTTTTTCTTATTTTATGTTATACATATTGACACAGTGGCTTATGCGAAGTGCTTCGTTTGGTCTAATCGTACATTTTTTATCAAAACGAGCTGTAGAGAAATAAATATAGGTGGGCATTATTTATCAATGATGCTCATCCTAAGACATTTGGGCTTTGGTCCAATAAAAAGTTAAATAATCTTTCAATTATGAGTGATAATCATTACGACTTTTTTATTGTTGGTTCTGGTCTCTTCGGAGCCACATTTGCACATCTTGCACATAAGCAAGGTAAGAAGTGCTTGGTAATAGACAAGCGATCTCACTTAGGTGGCAACATCTATTGTGAGAATATCGAAGGTATCAACGTGCATAAGTATGGAGCACACATCTTCCATACCTCCAATAAGAAGGTGTGGGACTTTGTGAACTCCATCGTTGAGTTCAACCGCTATACCAATTCACCTGTTGCTAACTATAAAGGCAAACTTTATAATTTACCTTTCAATATGAATACCTTCTATCAGATGTGGGGCGTAACCACGCCAGAGGAGGCACAGGCGAAGATTGATGAGCAGAAGGCGGAAGCAGTGGCTCGTATGAAAGCTGATGGCGTTACAGAACCTCGTAACCTGGAGGAGCAGGCTCAGGTATTGATAGGAAAAGACATTTACGAAAAACTTATCAAGGGTTATACAGAGAAGCAGTGGGGGAGAAAATGTACTGAACTTCCTGCTTTCATCATCAAGCGCCTACCAGTCCGTCTTATCTTTGATAATAATTACTTCAATGATAAGTATCAGGGAATTCCTGTTGGTGGATACAACAAGTTGATTGATGGCTTGCTTGAAGGAGTAGAGACGAAAACAAATGTAGATTTCTTTGAAAACCGCTCTTATTGGGAGGGTATCGCTGACAAGATAGTGTTCACTGGCAAGATAGATGAATTCTATAATTATCGGTTTGGTAAACTAAACTATCGTACAGTACGTTTTGAGACAGAAATCATTGATAAACCAAATTATCAGGGCAATGCAGTTGTGAACTATACCGAGCGTGAAGTTCCTTACACTCGTGTTATTGAGCACAAGCACTTCGAGATGTTTGGTCAGGATGTGTATGAATTCCCAAAGACTGTCATTTCGAAAGAGTATTCCACAGAGTGGAAGGACGGTATGGAACCATACTATCCTGTGAATGACAAGCAGAACTCTGAGCTATATGCCAAGTACAAAAAACTGGCAGATAAGGAAGAAAATGTTATCTTCGGTGGTCGCCTTGCGGAATATAAATATTACGATATGGCTCCTATTATCGAGAAGGTGATGGAGAGATTTTAGATAGGATCTGAATTATGGATACACGAATAATGTTATTAAAGTATGTTTGCCCTGTTTTAGTTGTATCTTTGGCAATATGCTTGGGAATTCAAAATTATTCTCTTGCAAAGCAAGATGAGTTTAAAAACTCAATTAGGAGTTTAAGTAGATAAAACGATAGTCTTTTAAAAGAAAACAAGGCTCTGTATAAAGAAAATATGCATCTTCATTCCATATATGAGCAACATATAAAACTTGATGTTACGGATGTTTCCCATAAAGATGGTGGAGTTGTTGTTAATAATAGCATGTGTAAGTGATATGATGCAACCATTTGAATTTTCTAATAATGCATTGAGCCTTATTTTCTCAATATTTTCTCTTATAGTAGGTATGGCATACCCTTTGTTGTTGCAAGCTATACAAAGGATAGATGAGCAATATCGGAGTTCAAGAATAGCTAAAATGTTAAGAGCAGAGCCTCAATTTAAGCAGTTTCAATGGCTTGTCGTAATATCAGTGGCTTTTGCTTTCTCTTCTATCTTTGTGATGCAATTAATAGATGGACATGATTGTTTAGTTATTGTTTGGATTACTGCTCATGCATTAGTGTCTTTGTTCTTGCTTATTACAACAATATCTTTGTTCTATTTGATTTTGACTTATTATCATGCAGATGATTTATTGGATCATATAAATTCGAATCTTAATCATGGAAGAAGGTGATATAACTGTGCAAGAATCGTATCTTTTGGAGATATTTGATATTGCAAAATATGCAGTCTTGATAGAAGATGCAAAAACATATAGACGAGCATCCCAAATGCTTGCGGAGCGTTTGTTTACATATGTCCATTCATTAACGGATATAGAAGAAACCAAACAGAGAGGTTTGAGTTTCTCTGAAACCTATATAGATTTGATGTTGCAAATCCGAAGTATGATTTGCAAGCAAGAAGATAATTTCTTCCCCATGATTGTTGGTTGATAAATGTGTGGTACAATCCGATTCATTTTATGCCATTGTCAGAAAATACCCTACAATTTATTTGGAAGTTCATGTTGAATGTAATTGATGCAAATAAAGAAGATTGGTTTATGTCTTATTGGACCTATGCAGAGCAATACTATTGGTTCTGTATAGAGGCCAATATGCAAAGTCGAAACGCTCCTCTGTCCCAGAAACAATCAGCTTTGTTGAAGTTGATGCATTTAGGATTTGGGGCATACTTGCTGTTTAAAAAGAAATATTCTTTGCTGAAAAAAATATTGAATTTTACGCAGACGATGCCGGCAAGCTATTGTTTGCTAGATGATTGATAACGATAAGGCAAAAGATTTAAAATGTATTGATGAAGATAGTGCGTTATATTCAAATGTTGAATCTTTAACTCTAGATAATAATGTGCTTGTAGTGAAGCGTAAAGTTGATATAATACATAAGGAAAAAATTACAAAATATATCATGTTAAAGGTTGAATATCGCAATGATAGTTTACTTTTTGATCTGGACAAAATTTCAAAAATAGATCAATTTATTGTGACTAAAAATTAATTATGTAATGGAATTAGAAGATTTGTGCTTTGTTTATCTTGATGCATATATTTATGCAAAGCAAACCGAATGGTTGATACATGGAAAGATTCAAGCTTCTGTGCTTGATAAAATAAAGGAAACCGTTGTGAAATGTATGGAAGATTACGTAAAGCTGTTGAATGTTTCTGCGAGTGATAAAGAGAAAATGAAGCGTAATCATAAGCTGTGGGCAGACTTGGCTCTAGAGGGAGTCAAGAAAAGATTGCGTGAAAATAGGAAAATAGAAGAGTTATTTTAATGGTGAAGCAGGTAGATGTCCATTTGCTTATAAGGTTCATTCTAACATTCGGTTAAAGCTTGCTGATTAGCCCGGAAATATAAAGGAAGAACAAGATAGAAATGGTGGTACTATAAATAGTGACGCCATGATGATTTTCGGCAGGCTGATTGCCATCAGCTTATTTTATAAGCTACTTTTCGGCTGTTGGCATGAAGCCTGCTGGTTTTCAGACTGGTAAGATAACGTTTTTTGATATTAACCAGTATTTTAAGTTATCTGCCTTATGGGCGGATGATATGTTTTTAATAATAGTATAAAAATGGGTAAAAACAAAAATATGAACAAGGTAAAAATTTTAGTTTGTTGTCATAAACCAGATAAGTTTATGAGTGATAATGTATATATGCCAATTCAGGTTGGTAAGGCCAAATCCAAATTTGATTTAGGAATTCAAGGTGATAATGAAGGAGATAATATTAGCATTGAAAATCCTCATTTTTGTGAATTGACGGGTTTGTATTGGGCATGGAAAAATATGAATCCTGTAGAATATATTGGGTTGTGCCATTATCGTAGATATTTTAATTTTCATACCAATGGTAGTGCCTTTACAGATTCAACAATTATAAAGACTTCTGATTTTGGCAAGTTAGATTTATCAGTTCCTGATGTTGATAAAATATTTAAAAAATATGATATTGTTTTATCTCGTCCAAAATGCTATCCATGTTCTTTATTTTATGATTATTCTAGTTGTCATGTCAGTGAAGATTTGCGAGAATTAGAGAAAGTTGTTACTGAGATTTCGCCGGAGTATGTGGATGCCTTCAGAAAAGTTTTTTATAAAAATAACAAACTCAGCCATTATAACATGATGATTATGCGTTGGGGTGACTTTAATGAGTATTGTAAGTGGTTGTTTGACGTATTGTTTGAAGTTAAAAAGAGGATAAATATAGAGAATTATAATATAGTCCAGGGACGTATTTTTGGCTATATGAGTGAACGCCTTTTGATGGTATTTGTTCTTAAAAAACAGATGCGAATTAAACATTATCCTATTTTTTGGATTAATGATGATATTCAACAGCGTTCGTTAATTAATAGAGCTCAGCATTTCTTTAGATATAATTTAGCATTTATTCTTCAAAGACCATACAAATGAAAAATTTGATTAATACTTCTGTTAAAAGAATACAATTACAAAAGAAGCCAACTGATAAAATGCCATTGCTGACCTTTTGTCTTGTGGTATTAGCTTCTATGAGTTTCTATAATCCTTCCTTCATTACTTTTCCAAATAACTTAGACAAATTTATCTATTATGGTTTAGTTATTTTTTTTGGGGGTATCTGTTTTCGAAAAGCTAATAGGGGTTTAGTTAAAAAAAACGAGAAAACTGTTTCTTTGATGAAATGGATGATAGTTGGGTTAATAGTATCCGCTTTTAATGCATATATATATAAAGATCAAGATATACTGATAAGTTTAATAGCTACATTGCAACGTATCGGATTTTTAGTCTTTTTATTTCTTTGCAATTCTACACTTACTTTAAAAGATATAGAAAAAGTACTAAAATGGCTTACGATTATATATGTGGTAGTAGCATCTATTAATTTCATTTGTGGCTATGGCGTTTTTGGATCTTCTGAGATAGATTTGGATAGAGGTGGAGTTAGGTTTAGATTAGGAGGTTTAGAATGGCTACAGTTATATCTATTATTGATTGTAAATAGATATATTATTGAAGGTAAACGAAAATATTTATATATTGCTTCATTCTTATTTTTTTATGTAATCATGTCTCTTACTAGGCAGATTATAGGTATAACATTCCTTACTGCTTTTTGGATGCTGATGAAAAATATTAAATTGTATAAGAAGATAACAGTTCTTTTTGTCTTTCTGTTTGCATTTGTATTTATATTACCAAAAATGTCAATATACCAAAAACTTCAGCAAACAACAAATGACCAAATGGAGATGAATGATAGAACTGATGATGTAAGAATTGTGGCTTTTAATTATTTTGCATTTGACTATCCGAGGAATCTACAACAGATTCTGTTCGGTGTAGGTATTCCTTCTTATGGAAATAGCAAATATGGGATACAATATGAGAGAAATCAAGTTGCTACAAAATTATACAGAGAGGATGTTGGCTATGCTGGATTCTATTTTGATCATGGAATAATACCACTAGGATTATTATTAGTTTCTATAATATTGTGTATGATAAGGAGTGTTCCTTCAAATGTTATGTATGCAAAATATTATTTATTTATGATTTTGTTGGAATCCGTAGCTAGTGCACCATTTGTAACATGCTCTATATCAATAGTAACTGCAATGTATATACTTCTTCTTAAACAGAATAATATAAATGGAAAAGCAAAATAATTTAGCAATAGTTATCCCTGCCTATAAATCAACGTTCCTTGCCGCTGCTTTGGATTCCATTGCAGCTCAAACTTGTCTGGACTTCACACTTTATATAGGAGATGATCATAGTTCTAACAACTTGAAGGAGATAGTTGATCGGTATAGGGATAAAATCAATTTAGTATATAAACGTTTTGACACAAATCTTGGTGGTAAGGATTTGGTGGCACAATGGGAACGTTGCATTGACATGACTCAAGGTGAGGAATGGCTTTGGCTATTTTCTGACGATGATGTGATGGAAAAGAACTGTGTGGAGGAGTTTTATAAAACTATCAAGGAAAAGCCGAAGGCAGGTTTGATTCATTTTAACGTGAATCGTCTAGATAATGCAACAGGTAAGATTTCACCATTGCCTAAGTTCCCTGATTTTTGTTCGTCTAAATTTTATCTAGATGAGAAACTGAAAGGTCATTTGATTAGTTTCGTTGTTGAGTTCGTTGTGCGCAGGGACGTATTCTTCGACAATGGAAGATTTCAAAACTTTGATTTGGCTTGGGGGAGTGACTTTATCAGTTGGGTGAAATTCTCGGATGCAGCTGGCGGTATTGATACCTGTGAGAAAGCCAAAGTGCTGTGGAGAAAGAGTAATGAAAATATTTCGCCAGACAAATCTGTGCCAATTTTGATAAGGAAGATTCATTCACTAACTGATAATGCCAAGTGGCTTTCCGAGTTTGCTATAAAACAAGGTTATGGCAACAAGTGGTTTTATACAAAGTATCCGCTTGGAGAAATTAGGAGAAATAAGGTTCTGCTTACTAAAGAGCAGAAAACTGAATTACTGGAGAATTATCGTACAAAGATTCATCCTTCCTTTTGGGTGAGTTGTATAATCTTTTGGTTGAATCATAAATAATATTGATTTCATCCTCAAATCCGCAACCTATAGGGTTTAGT
>ULIX01027932.1_pt1 | contig 13498 bp, 9 predicted proteins | sample 1950721 | NCBI WGS metagenome assembly ULIX01 (sample SAMEA4835459, study PRJEB28245) | human gut metagenome | biome: gut microbiome; material: fecal sample | place: Denmark | collected 2008
TCGTTCCTGATTTTGGTCGCTTTGTGAGGTAGCTAGCATCTGAAAAATTCAGGTAGCGGGTGTCTGGGAAATTCAGGTGGAGGGCGTCTTGGAAATCCAAGTGGCATGTGTCTGGAAAATCCGAACTGCGTCGGTCAGTAAACTTTAAGCCAAGTTTGTCCGTAAGACCACAGTCCACATCTGTCCGGGAGACCCTACCCCGCGTTCGTCCGTAAAACCCCGCTTTCTTCCGGATAAGTTATTGAATTTGAATAACTTGTCCGTGAAATCCTGCCTTTTCACGGACAAGTATTCCATTGTTTCTAAGCGGCTGAATACAGAAGCGGTTTTCACCATAAAACTGCCCTCGTCCTTCGTTTAAAGTCACAATTTGTGACCTTAAACATTCTTCCCTTGTCAATTGAAACCGAAAATCATCTGGAAAGCGTTCAATATTGCGTTTAACAGCCTGATTGAGAACTTTAGCTTCTACACCATATAGCGATGCCAAGTCTTTATCAAGCATAACCTGCTGTCCTCTAATTACTTTTATTAGCGGTTCGATATTATCCACGGCAACCAACCGGTCACAATTTGTGACCACTTCGCAGTTCTCAGTCTTTTCTGTTATTTCTGCCATATTTATGTTCATTTTTGAGATTACAAATTGTGACCTCAAACGTGTTGTTATTTATTGTTGCATGCAGCTGTGGTTGTACTTTTAGTAATCGCTTAACTCGTTGCTATGAGAGGTGTCCGTCAATCTCGGCACTGCAGCATCGACTCCGGTGCAATCTCGAGTATCTTGCACAACTTCGCCGCCATCTTCAATGTGGGCATAGCCCGTCCGGTAACATAGGCATTGATTCGGGATGGGGAAACCGACATTTTTTCTGCCAATGCCTTCTGGGACATATTATTGCGGATAAGCCCGTCCTTTATCAGTGACTTGACAGATCTCAGGTTTTTATGTTCGTCCAGTCCGTCATCAGTCTGGACACTGCTCTGGTTTTTATAATCATCTCTCACATTCCCGTCGCGGAGTATTCCGTAATTCCGGTACGAGTCGTAGCCGTCCACAATAGTTCTGGTATGACTGTGGTAATTCTCTTCGCGTGACTCTGCCAAATATCCGGAACACGGTTTGCCGTAGGAATCATTGTCAGTGCCTATAGCAAGCAGTTCATTTCCGATTTTGCGGATCTCATTGACAATCATTAACTCACGCGACTCTGACGGACGCTTCATTCCGCTGGAATATGCGGCCAAAAGACTTTGCTGTATTCCGAGTCTTCTTGCTACTGCGGACATGTTCAATTCCGGATGCGAAAGCAGAATCCTGGATATGCCTTCCGGTTCAGGATTGTCATATTCGAAGCTTTCGTTTGAGATGTCCTCGTTGAGCGAATACCAATGTACGCCGTCATCCTCGATTACATAATCGTCTCTGTTTTCCGCATTCAACAGATTACGATAGTAAAGGAGTGACTGCCACAATGTCTTCCCGTCATCGAACTGAGCATATATTCTGTTTCCTTCGAACCAAATCTTCTTGATCCGCATAGCTGCCTCCCTTTTTTTTCCTTACAAAGTTAGGATATATTTCCATATCTATAATACAAAATTTAGAAATTTTCGCAGCAAACAGATTTTCCGGCCGAAAAAACTTTCCAAAATTATCCGCGTTACAGGCCGTCCGGAGCACGATTTTGCAAATTTGATTGAAAATGAACCAAATATGAACTTGACGGGGGGGGGGTAAAAAACTATAAATTTGCAACGTTTTTACAAGACGTTGCTGACGTTTTCGCTTAGACACTTCCTTGCCGGACAGAAGAAACGGCAGGTAAGTGTCGTGTCGTGAACATTGGTAAGCCTCCCACGCCTATAGTATAGTATCCGCCAATTCCGGGAGACATTGGCGCATAAGATCATGTACTGATGAACAAGACCAATGAAAGACAGGTATATCAATGCCCCAAAATCAATGTCATCCCCATCAATCTCTCCAACTCCTTCGCAAGTGATGGAAGCAGTGGCCTGAATACAAGCATAAACGACTGGGGAACAGGCGATCCTGTCGGCGGCGACGCCGAGTAGCTTTAATCATCAAAACTTCAGAAACTTAAAAAACAACTAATAATATATCTGATATGAATTACAGATGCTTATTCCTTTTGGGGACAGCCATTGCGCTGGCAGGGTGCGCCAAAGAGCCCGTGCCGGCTGTCGTCCCTGAAGACCCTAACCTCATACTGCTGAACATCGACGGTTCCATCAACCAGATTCAGACCAAGGTCAATGCTGCCGGCTTCGTGGACAAGGACGCGCTGGGCCTCTTCGCCGTGAACTACAGCGAGGAGAACACCGTCGCAGGCACGCTTGCAGACAACGGAAACCAGGCCGACAACGTCAAGTACGTCTTCGACGAGGCCGCCAACAAGTGGACCCCGACGAAGAAAGTCTATTACAAGGACGTCAATACCAATGTTGACCTCTACCTCTATTACCCGCACCAGTCATCCGTGACCGAGGTCAATGCCGCCAACTTCGAAGTGCAGAAGGACCAGAGCTCAGCCGCCACCGCATCATCCCTCTCCGGATATGAGGCCTCCGACTTCCTCTGGGGCAAAGCGGTCAATATCACCCCTTCAGAGAACAAGGTCGCAGTCCAGCTGTCGCACAAGATGGCCGCTGTCAATGTCGTCCTTGTGGAAAAGGAAGGCTTCGCTGAAGGCGAATTCGCATCCATCGAAAAAGGAATCATCCTGACCAATACCACCCGCAAGGCCAAGATCAATTTCGCGACCGGCGAGGTTTCCGCTTTGGGCAATGCACAGCAGGACGGTATCGTGATGTGCCCGCAGAGCAGCGGCTCATTCAGGGCAGTGGTAGTTCCGCAGACCGTGGAGGCCGGCGAGAAACTGTTTGCGATTACCATAGGCGGCGTATCATACGGCTTCAGAAACAGCGCTGCTTCAGTAACTTACGCTGCCGGCAAGCAGACTGACGTCACCATCAACATCAAGAAGAAAACTCCGGCAGGCGAATACGAACTCACCCTCGGCGACATCAAGATTGCCGACTGGACAGAGGACAAGAACACTCATGGCGGAGAGGCCCGTCAGTATTTCGTGGTGAACCTTACCGAAGCCGGAACGCTTGGCAAGGTGATTCGCAGTTTCAAGAAGAATCCGGACAAGATCAGGAACCTGAAAGTGTCAGGTCCGATTACCACTGAGGATTTCTATTTTATGCGTGACTCAATGTCGATTCTGGAGGCGATTAACCTTAAGGAGGCTAAGGTGGTGAATGCGAAGTATGATAATAGCGGAAAGACTCAGGATGACATTATTCCTTATGAGGCATTTAATAATAAGAATACTTTGTTTCATTTCTCGTTTCCGGAGACGATAACATATATCGGTTCCTATGCGTTTTATCACACAAGTATCTTAGGCGCATTGATAATACCTGATGATGTTACGGAAATTGGCCGTAACGCATTCGACAAAACATCGATTGGTAGTGTTGCGTTTCCTCCACAACTTAAAAAGATTGGAGAATCTGCATTTTCAGAGTGTGCGTCTCTTTCAGGAACCTTGACTCTGCCGGAATCCTTGATATCCATCGGAGATTATGCTTTCGACAACTGCTCTTTCACTGGTGAACTGTATCTGCCAAATAGTTTGGAATATATCGGTATGGGTGCGTTTTCTCAAGCTGGTTTTTTTGTAGGTGGTTTAAGAATCCCGGATAAGATAACTAAACTATATGGTGATACATTTAATATTGATGCTAAGGAGGCATTCACTGGTAAGTTAGATTTAAATAATGCAGTGGAATTTGGTGGCAGGGAATTTCGCGCTTGTCATTTTACAGGAGAACTAGTAATTCCGAATGGTACCATAAAAATCCCAGATGAGTTTATGATATTATTTGGAGGTTTAGGCTTGTCAAAAGTGGTTTTCCCTCCTTCGTTGAAGATGATTGGGAAAAATGCTTTTCAGTATCAAAATCGTATTTGTGATGGCCTTGTTTTTCCGGAAGGTCTTGTTTCAATTGAAGACGACGCTTTTTCTGGTTGTAGTATACCAAGCATTGAATTGCCTTCGACTATTCATACGATTAATCAGCGCGCATTTTATAAATGTTTTAGTCTTTCAAGTATTATTTCCCATGCAGTCGAACCACCATCTGTTATGCCACGTGCTTTCGATGGCGTAGCCAAAGATAATTTCACAGTAGAAGTCCCGGTGCAGTCCGTTACCCGTTATAAGACTGAATCAGGCTGGTCGGATTTCCGTAGAATCGCAGCATACTATGATTTCTCCGTAAGCCGCGACAGAATACGCGCGCTTAACGCAGCTGAGTCAAGGACATTGACCCTGCGCGCACCTGCGAACTTCAACTGGAGCATAGAACGCAAGCCAGATTGGGTAACTGTTACTCCATCATCAGGCACCGGAAAGGCAGAAATTACTGTGTCTGTGGATCAAATGTCTCGTACTATCGATAAATTCGAAGTTAGTGAAGATTATACAAACTATGCGGGTCGAAGCGGCGAGATTGTTTTCAGACTTGAGGATAAAGACTATACCTGCACACTGGATGTGGAGCAGTATGATGCCGACTATTCCGATGGCGAGGTCATGACATTGAACACGGCGACCAAGGGCCCCGGCATTGATATCGTCTTTATAGGCGACGGCTATGATGCCAAGGACATTGCCAAAGGCACATTCAAGCAGAATACTGAGGACGGCTTCAAGCATTTCTTCGGCATCGAACCTTATTCTACCTATAAGGATTATTTCAATGTCTATGCGGTCGTTTCCAAGTCTGACGACAGCGGCATCGGTACGGTCAATACCGTGATTGACACCAAGTTCGGCAGCTATTTCACGCAGAACCGCATAAAGTCTCCGGATGCTGACAAATGTTTCCAATGGGCAAAACGGGCTGATGCCTCGATGGACCTCAGCAAGTCTCTGGTGATCATGCTCATGAACACATCTACTTATGAGGGCGTGACCATGATGTATGGCGATGGCTCGGCTATTGCCTGCTGTCCTGTAAGCACTGATGCCTATCCTTATGATTTCCGCGGCATCATCCAGCATGAGGCAGGCGGACACGGTTTCGGCAAGCTCGGTGACGAGTATATCTATCATAACGCATTTATCCAGAATTGTACATGCAATTGTTGCGAAAATCCGAAAGGAGATGACGATATGAGTACTTCTTATGGCAAGTATAAAGCCAAAGGTTGGATTAAGAACCTCTCCATGACCGCCGATGCCAAGCAGGTTCCTTGGGCCCATCTTATCTACCACAAGAACTACTCCGACAAGGTGGACATGTATGAGGGCGGCTATATGCACACTCGTGGGGTATATCGTTCTGAGGCAACAAGTTGTATGAACAACAATATCCCTTATTACTCTGCCATCAGCCGCCAGGCCATTGTCGAGCGCATCAAGGCGTACGCAGGCGAGGCATTTGACTTCGACGATTTCGTGGCCAAAGACTCCTTCGAAGTCGGCACCAAGTCATTGGCAAGAGACTTCGACTGGACCTTCGGCGTGAATCCGAACATGTTCCGCGCGAACGGCGACGGCCCAATCTACATGGGTGAGCATCCTAATGTCAAGTAAATCAAGTTTCGCAAGTTGTCAGACTTGCTGAACGCTAGTGTCAACTTGAGCCTGGTCTCTAGCTCGAAGGTGGTAAGCCCGACGCACTCTTTGTGTACGTTACCCTCACCTTAAAGCCATCGCCCTGGCGGGCTCTAAAATCGGTGTTTCGCGCTTGCGAAACTTGAATAACATAAAAATTATTTGAACAATGAAAAAATCAATATACCTTATAATTGCGGCAGCTGCATTGATTTCCTGCTCCAAATCCGAGCCGGCCGAGGTCAATGCCGATGAACTCCGGTTCGACATCTCTTATCCTGCCACGAAAGCGACCGCTTCCTCTTTCGAGAACGGTGACGCGATTTCGCTCTATGCAGTGGAATATGCCGCAGACGGCACCCAGATGCCACTTCAGGTCGGCGGAAACTATCTGAACAATGAGAAGATTACCTGCAGCGGTTCGTCCTGGACTCCAGAGAGAAAGCTGTTCTGGAGCGAGCGTCCATGCGATTTCTACGGCATCTATCCATATCAGAATGTGACATCTATCGAGAGCTATCCGTTCTCGGTGGCGACTGACCAGTCCGGAGACGGCTACGAGGCTTCCGACCTTCTGTATGCCTATACGCAGAACGTTTCCCGTTCAGCGGGCGCCGTAAGTCTTCAGTTCCAGCACATTATGTCCAAGCTTGTGGTGAAGCTTGAGAAGGGGCCGAAGTTCGAGGGCAAGATTCCTGACGACGTGGTCGCGCATATCTACAATACCAATGTGGAATGCACCGCAAACTTCATTACCGGTTCAGTGGAAAAGAACGCTTTCGGAGCGAAGAACACCATCACGATGAAGAAGCTCAGCAATGAACAGTTCGAGGCCATCCTGGTCCCGCAGAACCTCGAAAGGAGCACCCCGCTCATCGAACTGACCATGGGCGGCATCGCCTACCTTCTCGACTACTCCCTGAGTTTCCGCGCCGGCTACGTCCACACCGTAACCATAACGCTGAACACTTCCCCAGACCAGGAACAGATCGAGATTTCCATCGACCCGTCAGTCAACCCTTGGAAATAATTCCGGTTCCCCAGACGTCATGGGCGATACCCGTGACGTCCCGGTTTTTCAGGTAAGATAGACACCGCTGTCTTCTCCGAAACTCCGGCTGAATCTGAGGTTTCCGACCATATACTTAGTCCCGTGTGCTGATCCGTTCATTCTGCACACGGGACTTTATTCTTGTGCATTATCCTGATCTTGGTTGACCCTCGGTCGCTTGACCCCCGGTTGCGCGATTCGTCCGTAAAACCCCGCCTTCTACCGGACAAGTTGTTGATTTTGAGCAACTTGTCCGTGAAACCCTGCCTTTTTACGGACAAACCGTGGATTCCGGGTCAACCAATATCAGTAATAAGCAGATCCGTTCATTCTGCACACGGGACTCATCCGTAAATGCCAGGCATCACATGAGGTACTTGCTCATGTCTTCGCCACGGCTCTGGGCCTCGCGGATTTCGGTGGAGGAGATATCCACGATCGGCGCATCGAGAAGCTGGATGTGATAGATCTGCCGGTCGGCATCTTCCAGGCTGAACCGTTCCGCTCCGGAAAGCGACTCGTCCAGGACGTAAAAAGCGGGGAAGTGCTTGCACTCGTTCATGAGCGCTGCCCTCAATGCCTTGATGTCGAAGCCTTTACGCGGATATACGGCTACACCATATTCGGATAGGATACGGGGAAAGTCACGCCATTTGTGTATGGAAGAGAGGTTGTCCGCGCCTATGACCAATGTGAAGTCATTCTCCGGCTCACGTCGCTTGAGCGCATCCAATGTGCGGATCGTGTAGTGCGGAGGCTCCATTTTCAGTTCAATGTCATCCACCCACACGTTCAGTTCAGGATGTCGGCGGACAGCCTGGACAGCGGCATTGTACCGGTCCTGTCCGGAACTTGCATCAATCGAGTCCTTCAGCGGATTTTTGGGCGATACCACCAGATAGACCCAATCGAATTCCTTCTTTACGGTAAGGTATTCCATTATGGCCTGATGTCCGATATGGAGCGGATTGAAAGAACCGGCGTAAACGGCAATGCGCATAATCAAAAATTATTGTAGGAAGTCGTCAACCACTTTTTCAGCTTCGGCATAAGCTTTCTGCAAATCATCATTGACAAGAATATAGTCGAACTTGTCGGCGTAAGTCATTTCCTCTGAGGCCTTTGCGACGCGCTTTGCGATGGCTTCGGCGCTGTCGGTGCCTCTGGCGACGAGCCTCTTCCGCAGCTCTTCCACTGACGGGGCCTGGATGAATACTGACAATGCCTTGTCTCCGAAGTATTTCTTCAGGTTCACGCCGCCCTTCACATCCACGTCGAAGATGATGACATGTCCCTTGTCCCAGATTCTCTGGACCTCCGACTTGAGCGTGCCGTAGAACGAACCTGCATAGACCTCCTCGTACTCCACGAACTTGTCTTCCGCTATCATCTTGCGGAACTCGTCTGCCGTAAAGAAGTGATATTCAATGCCGTTGCGTTCCTGTCCGCGTGGCGCGCGGGAAGTCGCCGATACAGAGAACTCCATCTCGGGATGCAACTTGAGAATGTGGCTCACAATGGTGCTTTTCCCGGAACCTGACGGGGCTGAAAATATGATTACTTTATTGCTCATTCTGATAATTGTTGGATTCTGACGCAAAAGTAAGCATTTTTTGCGTAACTGCCCGTAAGTTGGTAACTTTACCGGACAAACCAGCTGAAAAAGTAGTTAACCATTCATCGGACACGAAAATTTATGAATTCAGACAAATACGTCATCGGCATTGACTTCGGCTCAGATTCGGCAAGAGCGGTCATTGTGAACTGCGCGGACGGCTCGATAGTCGGAGAAAGCGTCAGTTTCTACAAGAGATGGAAGCAGGGACTCTTCTGCGACCCGTTGAAATCACAGTTCAGACACCATCCTCAGGATTACATTGACGCGATAGAGTCGGCAGTGGGCTCGGTCACTTCCGCACATCCGCAGCAAGCACGGAATATCGTGGCATTGTCAGTGGACACTACCGGAAGCACACCGTGTTTCGTGGATGAAAACCTCGTTCCACTCTCCCTGAAGCCGGAATTCAGCGAGAATCCGGATGCGATGTTCATCCTGTGGAAGGACCATACGGGGACCGATGAGGCCGCCCGGATCGAGGCTGCCTGTCATGCCAATGTCCCTGACTACACCATGTTGTCAGGCTTTGCCTACTCTCCTGAGGCATATTGGTCCAAGGCCCTGCATGTGCTGAGGACTTCTCCGCAGGTGCGTGAGGCGTATTTTACGGCGATTGAGCTGTGTGACTGGATTCCGGCGCTTCTGACCGGATGCCACAACATTGACAATTTCTGTATCAGCCACAGCTGTGTGGGCGAAAAATCGTTCTGGTGCGAGAAGTGGGGCGGCTATCCTCCGGTGGAATTCTTCGAAAAGATAGATCCGGTGCTCGTGAAACTCAGGAAGAGTCTGTCTGACAATGACCGGACTCCTGATGTGCCGGTGGGCAATATCACAGACGAGTGGGCCGACAGATTGGGCGTTCCTCGCGGAATAGTAATCGGTGCCGGCAATATCGACTCGTTCTCAGGCTCGTTCGGCTCAGGTGTGGAAGAAGGCGTGCTCGTGATGAGCTTCGGCACTTCGGCTGCCTATACCACTGTTTTCAGGCCGGAGTCTCTGGACAATGTGATTGACGGCGTCATGGGACAGGTGGACGGGCTGATTACTCCCAAGATGATAGGCATCGAGACCGGACTCAGCGCTTACGGGGATGTTTACGCTTGGCTCAAGCGCCTGATAATGACTCCGGTAAACAATATTCTCGCGGACTGCGACGTGCTGCCGAAAGAAGATGTGGCAGCGATTGCGGACTACATTGACGATAAGATGATGCTGGAGCTGAACCGGTCTGCGGAGCGGGTAAGTCCGAACATCCACAATCCTTTCGCGACAGACTTCCTTAACGGCCGCAGGGCGCCGGCTTCGAATATGCGTCTGTGGGGCTCGCTGATGGGCTTGAAGCTGTCCACGGATGCTGGGGCGATATTCCGTTCACTTGTCGAGGCGACTTCGTTTGCTTCCAAAGTGATAATGGATGGCGTGGAAAGTGCCGGGCTGAAGATCGACAAGGTGATTGCTACCGGCGGCATTGCCCAGAAATCGCCTTTGGCCGTGCAGATGGTGGCTGATGTGCTCAACAAGGAAATAGAAATCTGTTCGTGCAAGCAGTCGGGAGCGCTCGGGGCTGCCATTTTTGCTGCTGCCGCTGCCGGAGTCTATCCTGATTTCAGGACAGCGCAAAGGTCAATGATACATAAGAATTCCAAGGTCTATTATCCTGATACTGAGAGCCATAAGTTCTTGCTTGAACGTTTTGGACTCTATAGGAGGGCAGTGGATTATACTGAAAAAGTTCAGGAGGAATTCTTTAATTTTGATGAAATTGACTAATTTTGTGGAGTTTTGCTGAACCATGCGGAGAAATTATATGACATTTTGTCGGTAAAGTAGCAAGGTGGCAGAATTATTGCAGAAAAGCCTGCGGATTCAGTAAGCGTTTAGGGCTTACGTAATGTTCATTGAAATAATTTCTAATTTTTATAGAATATGGTTTCTTATAAAGAATTAGGCCTTGTAAACACAAGAGAAATGTTTGCAAAGGCTGTAAAAGGCGGATATGCTATTCCTGCCTTCAACTTCAACAATATGGAGCAGCTTCAGGCTATTATCCAGGCTTCAGCAGAGTTGAAGTCACCAGTCATTCTTCAGGTTTCTAAGGGTGCCCGCAACTATGCGAACCAGACTCTTCTCCGTTACATGGCAGAAGGTGCTGTACAGTATGCCAAGGAACTCGGTTGGGAACATCCTCAGATCGTTCTTCACCTCGACCACGGCGATTCTTTCGAACTCTGCAAGAGCTGCGTGGATATGGGCTTCTCTTCAGTTATGATCGACGGTTCTGCTCTTCCATACGAGGACAACATCGCTCTTACAAAGAAGGTTGTAGAGTACGCTCACAAATTTGACGTTACCGTAGAGGCTGAGCTCGGTGTTCTCGCAGGTGTTGAGGATGAGGTTGCTGCTGAGGAATCTCACTATACAAAGCCTGAGGAGGTTATCGACTTCGCTACCCGTACAGGTTGCGATTCACTCGCCATCTCCATCGGTACTTCACACGGTGCATACAAGTTCAAACCAGAGCAGTGCACACGTGACCCTAAGACAGGTCGTCTCGTTCCACCGCCGCTCGCATTCGACGTTCTCCACGAGATCGAGAAGAAGCTCCCTGGATTCCCTATCGTTCTCCACGGATCATCTTCAGTACCACAGGAATATGTAGATATCATCAATACTCATGGCGGAAAACTTCCAGATGCAGTAGGTATTCCTGAGGAGCAGCTCCGCGAGGCTGCCAAGTCAGCTGTCTGCAAGATCAACATCGACTCAGACTCACGTCTTGCAATGACTGCTGCGATCCGCAAGGTATTCGTTGAGAAACCGGGCGAGTTCGACCCACGTAAATATCTTGGTCCTGCACGTGACGAGATGAAGAAACTCTACGAGCACAAGATCAAAGACGTTCTCGGTTCTGACGGCAAAGCTGAATAATCGAATTGTCAATAAATAGAAGAAGCGACTGGTGATTTTTACCGGTCGCTTTTTTTGTGTTCGTGCCTGTTTGTGAGCTCCCGGAGCATAGGAAAACCATGGCTCAGAGGGGAAAAATCCTGTGTTTTACGCCACTCGCCTATGTGTTGCGCCACTCGCCTATGTGTTGCGCCCCTCTCCTGAGTGTTACGCCACTCTTGTAAGAAACTGTTTTGAAATTATTCACAGATGGTTTGAGTGGGCAAACTTTAGATCCAACAGAGGGTTCAGTGAAGATAGCTGGGCCTATCTGACCTGAAAACTCGGGAAGAAGATGAAGGAATTATACCTCAAACAACTATTCAATCATTTCAAAACAGTTTCTAACTTAGAGAGGTCCGCCAGCAGTCACCTATCGGTGGAATACCACACCACTCATCGAAGCAGCAATCTTGCTATTGAATAATTGAGCCAATGAGCATTCTGATAAGGCTGTTGATCTTGGTGTAATATGTTGATTGATAGGTAATTGCGCAGGATGAGGGCTGAATGCAAATATGCTCATCACCCTAATTTTTTATGGGAGTGAGCATATTAGAAAACAGGCCTACATCTGCTTAATTGCTTATGGTACAATGGGTTATAAAGATTTCAGAGGCGCTTGCGCTATGTTCATTGGTTCCAAAATACCTCAGATAGTCCCTAACCTATACTTGGTCGAGTCGTGAATTATTAAAACTGAGACGATGGAGAAGCAGTGAGCGAATTGCAAAGCACCTTAGCAAACGGCCCAGGCAACGGTCTATGCGTAGTGTGTGCTTAAAGCGATATAGACTCGTAGATTATTTTACCTCTTCCTTCAGTTTAGTAACCTTCTCCAAGGACAAGCCAGTAGCTTTTGCCACGACTTCGCAAGGAGTCCCTAACTGAAGCAGATTAATCGCAACCTCCTTATTCCGCTCATCTCGTCCTTCCTCACGATCTTCCTCACGACCTCTCACGAGTCTTTCTTCAAGTCCCGTCTTCTTGGCGTACTCGATTTGATTGTAGGTGTCACGTGCTGTTGTCATAGCCTTAATGTAATTTGTTTTGTCAATATTGTCTAAGCTCGCAAGTTCAGCGACATCGAAGAGCCTGCTGAAAATCTTGTCCCGTAGCGCCGCCGGCCTCACGGAGAGCCTCTTCTACGACAACCTCGAAGACCTCCGCATCCTCGAATCTTCCACCGGCCGCCACCATTATCGACCACAACGTAAAAGGAATCATCAACTACGCGGATGAGTTCTACAAGAAGTACTGGAGGTTCCTATACTGATTATAAAAGCTTATTCCAAAGGAATTCAGTATATTTGCATACTTAACGCGATTGCCCTATGGACAAGATAGAATCCAAATACCTCCAGGCCGTCGAACTAATCAAGACAGCCATTCTCCAGAGCCAGTACAATGCTATCCGGCTTGCTAATCAGGAACAGCTCAAACTGTACTTCGGGATTGGCCGGTACATTTCAGAGAACTCCCGCATCGGCTATTGGGGCACAGGAGCGCTTGAATTCATCAGCAGTCAGCTGAAGAATGACCTGCCTGGACTGATGGGTTTTGGAGTCACAAGCCTCAAGAATATGCGTAAGTTCTATGAGGCTTGGGCATCCCTTGAAGACAAATCGGCAAGTGCGCTTGCCGATTTACAAAATACTGATACTGACATTGTTGAAATTCGACAATTCCACTTGCCGAATTCGGCTGGATTTCCTTTAAGTGAGTCCCTGGCGGTTCCTTTCACGCAGCATATCAGAATCATTGAGGGGGCTAAAGACCGCGAAGAACGTTTGTTCTACATCCGTTTGACGGCAATGTCTCATCTCAGCGAAAAGGCTGTCATTAAGTCTATCAAAGAAGATGATTACCATCATAGTGGTTCTCTTCCGAACAACTTCCTCACTACAATTCCCGATGCCAAGAGCGCGCGTCGCGCCCTTCGTGCATTCAAGGATGAATACCTTCTGGACTTCATCAATACGGAGGAACTGGACGCCGGCGATATCGAAGATGTAGACGAACGAGTGCTGGAGCAAGAGATTGTGGACAACATCCGGGATTTCATACTCCGGTTCGGCCAGGACTTCCTCTTCTACAAGAATCAGTATACCGTTGATGTTAAAGGTCATACTTTCAAGATTGATCTGCTGTTCTATAACCGGGAGCTTGGATCACTCGTAGCGGTGGAACTCTTATGTTGTGCACAACATAACAGTTCTTATG
>ULIX01029055.1_pt1 | contig 13441 bp, 10 predicted proteins | sample 1950721 | NCBI WGS metagenome assembly ULIX01 (sample SAMEA4835459, study PRJEB28245) | human gut metagenome | biome: gut microbiome; material: fecal sample | place: Denmark | collected 2008
CATCGGCAGTTATTGATTATATCGTGACCAGACATGGACATATGGCGATGCACGGAGCTGATTATCTGGCAGCACTTAAGCCGGAGCAGCGGTCGGAGATCTTGAAGAAAAACAGAGCACTTCCGTATGGAGTAGTCGTGAAAAATTTCGCTGATATAGCCGAAGATATCAATCTGGATTCGATTCAGACGGACAATGAAATGGTTTTGATCTACGATATGGATGACCTGTCCGAAAAGGCAGTTACCTTAAACGAAAATGCCGTTATGGTCTGCAGAAAAGGCGAATATTTCACAGACGATGAGATTCTGAAATCGTTAAAAGAAGAACTGACGATCCAGATTCGTGGTCTTGAGGATGAGATTTCGATGATCGATGAGAAGCTTGCGACCTACCGGGAAGATCTGGCATTTGTCGGTCATCTGGCAGATGAGAGGCACCTGGATGCGGCAGATATTGAACGAAAGCTGAATCAGGATCTGTTAAATAAAAAGGATGAGGTCCGTGAGCTTCAGGATCGTATAGCAGAACGGACAAGCCGGATCACGCATCAGAAAGAAGATGAGGCATCCGTAAAAGAAAAGCTGCATGAGCTGGAGGAAGACAAATCGATCCTGCTTCGTATTAAGGAGCTTTCTGATCTGGCAGTTGAGGAAGAAGTCCGTTATACGGAGAATGTTCAGAAAGAGCAGCGGATCACCGGACAGATCGAAGAACTGAAGAGGGATGCAGTCAGATGGAATACAACAGTGAGCGAGACGGAAGCACGGATGCTTGCGATCGCAAACAGTATTCAGGATATACAGGATAAATGGCAGAATTATTTCAAACCTTATTACCCGGAGGATGGAAAAGTGGATGTGTCACTGGATCCAAAGCAGAAGATTCAGGTGGCACTTGGACAGGAAACGGAAGATGTATCCAGACGGGATATCGAGATCCTTACGATCTCTGATGAAGTGCTGGAGACAGAATTTATGGCGATGTATGCAGTAGCAAATAAAAATGCACCGGATGTAGAGGATAAGAAGAAGCTGGTTCAGGCATTGTCACAGTCAATGGATCGTATTCTGCATACGATCGAGAAGCGTGGCGTGAAGCTTTCGGATCTGGAAGCACAGACACAGTTATTTGCCACATCCGAGCAGCAGTTGCAGGCACTTTCTGATGAATTGATGCGTCTGGAACTGGTATCAGCATCGATGGCGGAAGAACTGAAGAATGTATCAAAGGCTTCCGGCAGATTGGAAGGAAATATCGAATATGCGGTTGCCAGTCTGAAAAAGACTTATGGTGAAGATGCATATGCAGAAGAACAGATTTCTCTAAGTGAAGCAGAGCAGGCGATCGCACAGGGCGATCAGATCCTTGCCGAGCTGGAACAGAGTTATAAGAAGACAGCAGAGGAATATGAGACCTGTAACAAAGAGCAGGGCTATATGATCGAGCTTTATAAAGATGTAAAACGTATCGTAGATACAAATGACATTAATGTAGAAAACGGTAAGCTGTTAGAAGCCGGAAAAGAGGAGCTGCGACAGGCATTTGAGACCAGTCTGTTACGATATGACAGAAGCCGCAAGAATTTGGAAAAGACAAGAAATGAACTGATGCGGTTCAAGGGACAGACAGCGGAAGCACTCAGCGAAATGGGTGTATTCGAGATGGCAGAAACGATCCGCAGAGATGTCATCATACCCGAAAACTACTATGATGCAAAGGCGTTGCTTGAAAGCCTGTTACAGATCATTTCCTATATCGATCTGGAAAAGGAAAGAGTGGAAAAGGGAATCGAAGATATGGTTGCGATCAAGGAGAATTTCTGCAGTCAGTGTTTACAGCGTTGTATGGATGTAAAGACTGAGCTTGAGAAGCTTCCAAAATTATCGAAGATCACCGTCGGAGAAGAAGTGATCCGTATGGTCGATCTGACGATTCCTTATGTAAAAGAAGAATTTCTTGCACAGCGCATGTCTGATTATATTGACGATATCGTAAAAGGCGCAGATGCCTATGAGGATGAGCGGAAGCGTGTTCGCTATATCCGTGACTGCCTTGCATTGAAGCGGTTATTTGGCGTAATGGTCACAGACATGAATGCGATCAAGCTGAAACTATATAAGAGAGAGCGTATCAAGGAGCAGAGCCGGTATCTTCGTTATGAAGAAGCGGTTGGTAGTACCGGACAGTCACAGGGTATCTACATTCAGTTTCTGGTTGCGATCATCAACTATATTGCAGGTATGTATTCCTATGGTGCAGAGGGCGAGATCTCTACAAAGACGATCTTTATCGATAATCCGTTTGGTGCAGCAAAGGATGTATATATTTGGGAGCCGATCTTTGCCATGCTTGCAGCTAATCATGTGCAGTTGATTGTTCCTGCCCGTGGCGCAACTCCGGCGATCACCGGCAAATTTGATGTGAACTACGTTCTTGGCCAGCAGATGGTCGGTAACCGCCAGCAGACGGTTGTTGTCGATTACACCAGCAAGACCTCGCAGGAGGAACTGGAATATCAGGACATCACCTACCAGCAGGCAACCTTCGACTTTATATAAGGTGTTATACCGTACAAACAAATGCCGAACATACCATTTGTTACGCAAAACACTTGCGTTCGATTCTCACGCAGCGGTGCTAAACTCACTGCTTATGCAGTTCGTTAAGAACCGGCGTTCGAATAGGTTTGCTACACAAAGGTATGTTCGGCATTTGTTCTGATATGATTGTCAAACAGATCTATAACCCCAAAAGCAGGTATAGAACCAAAATGAAAGAGATTATTACATATTATTCCGTAAGACGCTTGCGCTCTAATCCTCGTGCAGTGGTACATAAGGTTGCAAAGGACGCAACCTAAGTACCGGCCTCGGATAAGGCTTACTTCATAACAGTAATAATCTCTTTCATTTTGCCTAAAATGTTAGAATTGTTTTACAATAGCCCCATGCATATTATAGTCTATAAGCTTTTTCTGCATTTACGCAAAACACTTGCGTTCGAATAGGTTTACTGATGGTAGTAGCTTAAGAAATCAGCGATTCTTCCCATAGCGGTTTTAAGCTGCACGATATTCGGCAGATATACGATACGGAAATGATCCGGGTCTGTACAGTTGAAGCCGGTACCACAGGTGATCAGGATCTTCTTCTCACGGAGAAGATCAAGGGCAAACTTCTCATCATCCTTGATATGGAACTTCTCCTGATCCAGTTTCGGGAATATGTAGAAAGCAGCCTTTGGCTTTACAACGGATACACCGGGAATGTCACAGAGGGCGTTGTAGATATATTCACGCTGTTCGTAGATTCGTCCGCCCGGAAGCAGAAGTTCATCGGCACTCTGATAACCGCCCAGAGAAGTCTGAACGATACTCTGTGCAGGAACATTTGAACAAAGGCGCATTGAAGACAGAAGATTCAGACCTTCGATGTAGCCTTTTACATGATCCTTTCTGCCGCACAGACACATCCATCCGATACGATAACCGGCTACACGATGGGATTTGGACAGACCATTGAAGCTGATCGTGAATACATCCGGTGCCAGAGATGCGAGTGCAACATGCTTTCTGCCATCCATAACCAGTCTGTCGTAGATCTCATCTGCAAACAGGATCAGGTCGAATTCTCTTGCAAGATCAACGATCTGTTCCAGAATCTCCTTTGGATATAAGGCACCTGTTGGGTTATTTGGATTGATCACGACGATACCCTTTGTATTTGGAGTGATCTTACTTCTCATATCATCAATATCCGGATACCAGTCACTCTGTTCATCACAGATATAGTGAACAGCAGTACCGCCTGCCAGTGTGACAGAAGCTGTCCATAATGGGTAATCAGGAGAAGGAACCAGAATCTCATCTCCATTATTTAAAAGTCCCTGCATAGACATGGTGATCAGTTCACTTACACCATTTCCGGTATAGATATCGTCAATTCCGACATTTGGAATATGCTTTAACTGGCAATACTGCATGATAGCCTTTCTTGCGGAGAATAAGCCCTTGGAATCGGAATATCCTTCGGTGTCTCTCAGATTGTAAGACATGTCTTTGATGACTTCATCCGGTGCGTGAAAACCAAATGGTGCAGGGTTTCCGATATTCAGTTTCAGAACATCAATGCCCGCTGCCTGCATGCGGTTTGCTTCGTCCATAACAGGACCTCTTATGTCATAACAAACGTTATCGAGTTTCGTTGATTTTTCGTATGTTCTCATGCGATATACCTCTCTTTATAAGAATTTATCCGGCTCCCAAAACCGGAAGTTAAGTAACCTTAAGAATCCATTCTTGTACAGGAAACTGTTGTTATGGGAATCTGCCGGACTTTATAAGATGACAATAAAAAAGCCCAAGCAAATAAATTTTGCTTAGGGCGAACTTATCATTTTATAGTCCGTGTTACCACCTAACTTCAGGAAAAACTTCCTGCACTCTGTACGGCCAGATCTCTTAACCGTTGTTCCTGTAACGTGGAACCTTCCGTTGACTGCTAATCTAAAACCTATTTCGCAATCACAGCTCGGGGACTGCTTCCTTAAGATGTTCTACAGGCTCACACCAACCGCCTGCTCTCTGAAGTAACACTTGCTTAAGTACTCCTTCCTGTCATAGCCTTTGATTTTTCTAAAAGTCTAGCACTGCACAGGGGAAAAGTCAACTTAATTTTTATGCGAATTTTTCGGACGGTCAAATGTGTGTAGCAGATGAAAATGGATAATAAACGCAGGCATATATCAACTGGAATTGAATGGTATATTTATTGGTTTATAATGCAAATAGATGTGAATTGTTCGACAGAGTCTTAATTAAATATACAATATATGCAATTAATACCACAATGCAATAAATGAACACAAAAAGACAAAATAAATACAATAAAATGATTAAATTGTCAAAAAATAATGTTGACAAATCGGGTATTATCACATATAATAAAGATACATTAAAGAACGGCCATCAAACAGATGCCACCCGGATAAACAGATCGAGGTCCGGTACACGGAAACTGGTCAAAAGTAAAAGATGTTTTCCGGAAGTTCAAGGAAGGAGGAGATTCCGTTGGATACAATTGAAGAACAGTTTTATCGTAGCAGCATACATGATTGGGAAGTTGTTTCCACACGGGATGCCTTATCGATATAACTTGAAACAAGTCCCCACACGGATGCCGGTTCGGCATAGATTGAAGTATCGGGACGTAGGTATTAGATTACCGGTTATGTTCTGCTAGGATTGTTCAAAAACACAAGATATAGGTAGTGTTTCAAGGGCATTAGGCTATATCACATAGACGCTTAGAAATTGTTGGAAGGATTGGTACAACATAGTATCTGTTCAGGCAGTGACTGTTACAGATGCCACTTGTTTAGATTCGTTATAAGCAGGAGTTTATATAATATGTACCATTGCGGTATAACATTTCACATCTTTTGAAATATTGTACCATACATCTAAGATTTGAATGATGCAGTTGCATCGGGAGCATACATAATTGCTCATCCTTCAGTAGAATTTATTTATAGATTTTATATAAAATGGCGTTTTATATGGCAGGTGTGGAAACCTCGAATATTTACAGAATACTTCGATAATAATCTAAAATTAAATACATACAAAGACCCAGGTGCTTATGCATCTGGGTTTTTGTATGTATTTGTATGAAAAAGGTGGCAGTCAACCCACAGCAGGTGGATGGTCAATTGACATTAATGGTGATTTCGTTATTTGAAGCACATTGCCAGTAAAGGCGGGTGCTTGTTTGAGTCCAAAGGACGAGTTGGCACAGGAGCCTTTACGAATCAGGCATGTGCATCAAATAGAAATCGAAATGAGTCAATTGACCATCCACCTGCTGTGGGTTGACTGTCACCTTTTTTTCATACCGTCTGATCAGGCGGAACAAAGAGCGGGAGATCTGGGATATTATAAGAGAATACAGCTGTAATAATGATAAGTCCGATCAGAAGAATATAACCGATACTATACACCCATTTTGGAATCTGGTGGAGCGAAAGCAGGTGAATCACACTTAGAAGCTGTCCTGCCAGAATACCGATGCCATAGGCTGTAAGGTCGATAGACATTCCGGTAAGTCCGAATCCGCCGGAGAACACATAATAGATGCTGACAATGATCAGATCTGAGATGCAGACGCTGGCTGAGATCATCAGGATCACTTTATGGATCGAAGGTCCACAGGGAATAAAATGCAGACCATAAAGAATCAGCATAACGATGAGCACCGGATACAGGGTAAGCTTCAGATGCTCCCAGATACTTTCATTGATCGGTGTGCACCAAGCGACCAGATTACTTTTCTCTAAGATGGCATATAGAAAATGCCAGCCGCTTCCAAGTATCACAATACAGATGGAAGAGAAAACACTCCAGATAAAAAAGTTGTGTTTAACAGACTGATTCATTGAAATCCTCCATATTATTTTGTGGTATTAATTGCTGTTATATGCCAGCAATTTATGTTATTATATCTATATAATATATTCACAAAAACCAGAATATATGCAAAAACATCGGCTGTTGATTATATCAGTAACAGATATAGCAAGATTAATGGCTGATAAGATGATCACCAGGAGGGATGAGAGAGATGAAATGTAACAATTGTGGAACAGAAAATGCAGATGGACAGCAGTACTGTCAGGGATGTGGAGCGGCATTATATGGGCAGAGTAATATGTATACTCAGCAGAATCAGAATACATATGGACAGCAGAATGCAGGTACATATGCTCAACAAAATGCTGGAACATATGGACAGCAGAATTTGTATAGTCAGCAGGCATATACAACACCTCCACAGCAGGTTGTTTATAATCAGAGAATAACAAAAGAAAATCTGCCTTACGAATTTCAGCCGATTTCCATGTGGGGATATTTTGGATATCAGATTTTGTTTATGATTCCTATAATAGGATTTATCCTTCTGATTGTTTTTGCACTGGGCGGAACAAAGAATGTAAACCTGAAGAATTTTGCGAGATCTTATTTCTGCGTTACAATTATAGTTTTGGTAGTAGTATTGATCATAGCGGCAATGGGTGGACTGGCAATATTTGGAAGCAGTATGAACATGTAAAGATTTTCTGAGCTTGCAGTGAAGATATAAAAGAATAAACATATGCGGCCGGATAGAAAATAGCTATACATATAATAATTATTAAAAGGAGTTACGCAAATGGATTACAATAGCCTGAGCTTAAAGATGCATGAGGAAAACAAAGGAAAGGTTGAGGTTATCTCAAAGGTTAAGGTCAAGAACAGAGATGACTTGAGTACGGCATATACACCGGGTGTTGCAGAGCCATGCAGAAAGATCCGTGACAATAAGGCTGATGTATACAAATATACATGTAAGGGCAATATGGTAGCGGTTGTTTCCGATGGAACTGCAGTTCTCGGACTTGGCGATATCGGACCGGAAGCTGCGATTCCTGTTATGGAAGGCAAAGCGATCCTGTTCAAAGAATTCGGTGGAGTGGATGCATTCCCAATCTGTCTTGATACAAAGGATGTAGATGAGATTGTAGAAACCGTAAAACGGATCGCTCCTGTATTTGGCGGTATCAATCTGGAGGATATATCAGCACCGAGATGTTTTGAGATTGAGAGAAGATTAAAGGAAGAACTGGATATCCCTGTATTCCATGACGATCAGCACGGAACAGCTATCGTTGTATCCGCAGGTCTGATCAATGCACTGAAGCTGGTAGGTAAGGATTTCGATAAAGCAAATGTTGTAATTAATGGTGCAGGTTCAGCGGGTATCTCTATCTGCAAGCTGCTTCTTCAGCTAGGTATCGGAAACGTAGTTCTGGTTGATAAGCAGGGTGCTCTCTGTCCGGGTCAGGAATGGATGAATCCGGCACAGGCAGATATGGCAGAGATTACAAATAAAGACAGACAGACTGGAAATCTTGCGGAGATCATGAAGGGCAAGGATGTATTTATCGGTGTATCGGCTCCGAATATTGTAACGGCAGAGATGGTAGCATCCATGGCCACAGATCCAATTGTATTTGCTATGGCGAATCCGACACCGGAGATTATGCCGGAGGAAGCAAAGAAGGGCGGCGTTCGTGTTATGGCGACAGGACGTTCCGACTATCCAAATCAGATCAACAATGTTCTGGTATTTCCCGGTATCTTTCGTGGAGCACTGGATGCGAAGGCAACAGGTATTACAGAAGAAATGAAGATGGCAGCAGCAAAAGCTATTGCATCTATCGTAACCGATGAGGAATTAAATGAAGAGTACATTATTCCGGGTGCGTTTGATGACAGAGTAGCAAAAGTGGTAGCTAAGGCAGTTGCGGATGAAGCACATAAGCTTGGTATAACAAAATAACAGAGACTTGCTGAAAATCTGATGGCCGGTAATACAGTAACAATTTCCGGCAGGTAAGCTGCAGGTTTGGACAGAAAGGAGATCTTATATGACAGATGATTTTGTGACACTCACGATTGAAAGACAGAAGAATATCGCACTGATCGCACATGACAGCAAAAAGGCTGAGATGATCGAGTGGTGCAATGACAATAAGGACATACTGAAGAATCATTTTCTTTGCGGAACCGGAACAACAGCTCGGATGATCGCAGATAAGACCGGACTGCCGGTTCGCGGATATAACAGCGGTCCTTTAGGCGGTGACCAGCAGATCGGAGCCAAGATCGTAGAAGGCAGGATCGATATGGTAATCTTTTTTTCAGATCCACTGACGGCACAGCCACACGATCCGGATGTAAAAGCGCTGCTTCGTATTGCACAGGTATATGATATTCCAATCGCAAATAATAAATCAACTGCTGATTTTATGATCAATTCCAAGTATATGGATCAGGAATATGACCATAAGGTTATCAATTTCAAGAAAAATATCAAACAGCGCGCGGAAACTTTATAAAACAGATAGAAAAATACGAAATAAATTCCACGTTCAGTTAGAAATTGCCCTGTCAGGTTGTTCTATAATGTGACTTTTTTTGACAGAATACAAGAGTAGCTTTTGTACACATTATAGAATAAACATAATTGGAGTGGACAACTTGGCAGGAATCGATAAAGAGATGTTTGGTCAACATCTTAGAGAGATCCGAAAGAAACATGGGATGACTCAGGCTGAACTTGGAGAAAAGACTGGTCTTGCAGATAAATATATTAGCAGGATTGAGACAGGAAAAGCAGATGTTTCCCTGGACTGTTTTGTAAAGCTGGTGAATGCATTTGATGTTCCCGCAGATTATTATCTTCAGGATAGTATAAGCTATGACTATAAGGTCGAAGGCGGAGAACTGGAGAAATATGTATCTTTTCAGCGGTTTGGTACTGCAAAGACAGAACAGTTACTGGCGGTTCTTGATAAGCTGATCATGCTTATGGATATAACCAAATAGTCGGTAATCAGATAAATATAATCGGGGGGGACAAATGATACAAATAGCAATTTGTGATGATGATGCGGTTATGCTCACAGAGATGCAGAGTGTAATTACACAACATATGGAACAGAAAAATCTTAATTATCAGCTATATTCTTATCAAAATGGAGAAGCATTATTGCTGGGAACGGAAGATGCCGGAATGTTTCATATTGTTTTTCTGGATATTGAATTAACAAGAATGGATGGGATTCGGGTAGCAGGAATACTACGGGAGAAATACCCATCCATTATTCTTGTCTTTATATCTGCGTATAGTGAATATTATAAGGCGGCTTTTGATGTTCAGCCTTTTCAGTTTCTTGATAAGCCGGTTGCGGCAGACAGGCTTCTTTTAACATTAGATCAGGTTTTAGAGCGTGTTGTCAATGACACGGAGCTTCTAACATTCTGTCAGAATCGAGTTTATTATTCTATCAAAATTGGTGATATTGTTTATCTGGAAAGCAATAAGCGTATGATAACAGCTTTTTGCACTTCCGGGACATATGAATTTTATGACAAGCTGGAACATCTGGAGGAGTATCTTGGAACAAGACAGCAGAGGTTTGTTCGGATCCATCGGTCTTTTCTCGTAAATACGAATCATATTCGAACGATTTCCTATACTTGCGTAGGTATGAGTAATGGCGTGGAATTGATGATCAGCCGGGATAAAAGAAGCCGGGTGCGTGAGTACTATACAAAGTGGCTGGAAGGAATGAATTTTTGATCCGGATGATCACGCTGGCGTCTGATCTATTCTATCTTTGGAATATAAGATCTTTGGGGCATGCGTTATATCATCGGTCGAAATATAAAAGTACAACAGAGATCATGCTGGAAATGATATGGTTGTGTGTCTACTGCATTATTTCCCGCATGATATCAATATATAAAAATCTGGTATTTGTAAGTTTGTTTTTTTTGTACTTTTTATTTTTTAAATTACTTTTTGATAGTGCAGAGAAAAAAGCTTTATTGACCTCGGTTTATCTTGTATTAATGCAGGTTATTGCAAAGATATTCATCCATGTTGTATTTGCAGAACATGGATGGCTTGAAAAGATGAAGGGAAGACCGGCTGTCCCGATAGAGATGTATCGCATTATTCTTTCAAATTTGCTGGTGTGTCTGTTTATAAAGATCTATATTCTAATCTACAAATTCTTACTTAATCGATATAATAACAGATTTCAAAAAATTGAAACAAAAAAATTATTTATAGAAGCAGATCGTCTGGATCATCATCTGTATTTTTCTGATTGGCTGGAGGCTGTGTTGATCCCATGTATGTCCATGGTGGTTATAGGAGCTTTTTTTATGGATAATACAAGGTGTCGGATAGTCTGGATGACCATGGCTGTCTACAGTATTAATTTGATGGCGCAGGATCTCTATATGAGAACAAGAAATGAGAGAAGTTCGACAGTATTTGTCTGGAATATTCAGAGACAGGCAGAACAGTATCGTGCTTATTGTCATTCGCTTGGAGAAGCTTGGGAAAGAAACAGGCGTTTTCGGCATGATCTGAAGAAGCAGTATATGTTAGAACGGATTTATCTGGAACGGGGCGAATATGAAAAGCTAGAACAGGAATATGACCGCGTGATCCAGATCACTTCGTCGCGTGAGGTTATAAGTGGTCATGTTATGACAGATGCCATTCTTTCCTGTAAGCGTTCGGAAGCGGATCAGCGGCAGATCGGACTTACGGTGGAGACTTCAATACCGACAGATCTTGCAATCAGTGACTATCATCTGAATATGCTGCTTGGAAATATACTGGATAATGCGATTCGTCATACCGGACTAGGAGGACAGATTTGGATCAAGATGGTTTATGATCGGCAAAATCTTCTGATTCATTGTAAAAATACCGTGGATGAATGTGAAAACAGATCAACAGATTCCGGATCTTCTGACGGATGTGGAGAGTCGTTTGTTCCGGGTATAAAAAATGGAGTGGCAAATTCTGAAATGCATGGAATCGGACTGCATATCATGAGGGAAATTGTTGCTTATTATAATGGAACGATGGATATAAAAAGGACGAATTGCGAGTACATAGTAATGATAATTTTGGAGCTTACTTACCAAAAGTTACATTGAGACATACCATTTATTACATTTGTGATAAAAATGCTCCTTTTTTGTGTATAGTGTGGGTGTCGGCAGATATGAAAGGCTGTCGAAAAAACAGATGAAAAGGAGGGTAGCGAGACATATACAGATAACAGCTGTCGGACATTTGTAATTCCGGTATTCAGGCGCCGGATGCGGGAAGATAAGAATGGATTTGACAGGATGTAAAATTAAAAATTCATAAGATGTCAAAATGGGCAGTACAGGCTGTGTTATACGGACTGTACTGCTTATTATATATGTGTCTACACATATCTTTCCAGGGTGATGTAGATGCGTCCTTTCCGTGTCTCTTTGCCACAGCCTTTATAGATGAATTTGCCGTAGCCACGGATGGAGAAAGTGTCATCCGGTTTTAGTGTGTAACTGTTATTTTCCAGAACACGGTTGTTGAGAAAGACTTTTTTCTCCCGAAACAGGATAACAGTCTGGCTTCTGGATAACTTGGTAACAGCTGCAATCACAGCGTCGATTCGCTCGGATGCAGCGATGCATTGACATTCTTCAAGAGTAGAGGTGATGTCAGGTAGATCTGAGTCCGGACATGGGATACAGCGCACGGATGTATGTTTAATGCGGGTCAGATTCTCGGAAATATAGTCAGCGATAGAAGACACACAGAAGACATAGGCTGTGTTTCGGCTGCCGCTTCTGGATGATGCTTTCATGATGATATCTCCGGTCATCTCACGTTCAATACCAAGATTCATCAGAGAGCCAAGGACATCACGGTGAGATAATTCATCTGAGAATTTGTCCATCAATGGAGTAATTTGTAAAATCGTGATAGGAAAGGGCAAATCATAACCTGTTGTGTCCTCGGAACCGAATCGTATCATTACGCGGTCGCAGCCGTCTCTTCCTCCGAAAATCTCATATGGAATATGAGAAATATCCGGTAGCATACTATAAAAAATATCCAGGTCGGATGCAGACAAAAAATTAGTAAATGTGTAAATGTTCTTTTGGTAGGCTTTGTTTGCCAGATCATTTAAATGACCCTGTAATAAGAAATCGGTGTTCATGCTGCTGTTCCTCCTGTTCCGGTGTGACGTGTGCTTTGAATTCTATGTAGAATGATAAAATTATTGGGTATATTTGTAAAGAGAGATTTGTAGAGAGAATCTTAACTTTTTAAAATTATTCTTGACAAAAAAGAATGAAACGTATATATTGTGTAAAGCGTCTGGCGCGATAGAAGAGGATTCCGAACACGGGGTCAGTAAGATTGTGACAGACGTCTTAATTTTGCATAGTATAAAGTTCGAAGAATGGGGAGCTCAGATTTGAGCTCCTTTTTTCGATTGCTAAAAAACTTTTTGACGAAATTCTATGCCGGATAGATATTGTTAAAATAAAAAAGAAAACGCTACGCGATACATATATTCAAAAATTTTTTTAAAAATGGCATTTTTCACAATAAATTCACAAAAAATCGGATGCGCCGGGTCGTTAAATGTCGAAAAACGTCGTACGCAAAATGAAAGTGCTGTGATTGAATTTGATTGAATAAGTAAAGAAGTAGTAAATTCAACAAAACAAGACAGGCAGAATCGGTCAAAATAATCATAAATATTTCATTTTTAGTAAAATTTGTGCAAAAAGAACCATAAAACCCGGAAAACTTTATTTATTATGCAATATTTACAAATATGAAATGATTTGTTATCATAGCACCATAAGAGATGGACAGGAAATAAAAACGAACATCTTGAAAGAAGTTACTACAGTGTAGTAAGTATAAAAAAGACAATTACTTAACATTTGAATAGATATGATGGAGGATTCCCAATGCACGAATTCGTATAATCCCTATATTACGATGTAATGTACCCCATAACCCCC
>ULIX01002120.1_pt1 | contig 13068 bp, 10 predicted proteins | sample 1950721 | NCBI WGS metagenome assembly ULIX01 (sample SAMEA4835459, study PRJEB28245) | human gut metagenome | biome: gut microbiome; material: fecal sample | place: Denmark | collected 2008
CGTGGGTGCGAAAGATGAACGGCATCCGACATCGGGCAAACGAGGTCGTGATGCAGGAAATTGTATATGGGTAACGAGCAAGCGGGGGTCGATGACCTCCGCTTGTTTTGTGTGCAGAAAAGAATAATGCTGTTTTGAAACGACATTGTTCCGAACTTTGTTGACATTGTTCTTTTGTTTGGGTATAATGTACTTGTGATTTTATGCGTGGAGGTACCCCCTATGGCTGAAATGATCTCGGTAAGAGAGGCAGCAGTGCGCTGGAATATAACGGAGCGGAGAGTTGCGACACTCTGCAAGAATGGGAGAATCGCCGGTGCGAAAAAGCAGGGCAATCGTTGGCTGATCCCCGCTGATACGCAGAAGCCGGCGGATCAGCGGCTCAAGACGGGCGCTTTCCGCAAGATGGAGCGCGCACCGAAGCTGCCCCTGCCCATCGGCGTGTCCAACTACTGCCTTGCATCGTCGGAATACTACTACATCGACAAGACGATGATGATCAAGGATTTCATCGACGAGCGTCCGATGGTGACGCTGTTCACCCGCCCCCGGCGTTTCGGCAAGACGCTGAATATGGATATGCTGCGCACTTATTTTGAAAAGAGCGACAAGGATACCTCCGTCTATTTCCGGGATAAGAAGATCTGGGCCTGCGGCCAGAAGTACCGGGATTATCAGGGCAAGTACCCTGTGATCTTCCTGACCTTCAAGGATGTGAAGTTTGATACTTGGGAGGAGACCTTTGCGGCCATCCGGGATATTTTCGCAAAGGAGACCCGGCGGCACAAGGAGTTGCTGGTTAGCGATAAATGCGACGAGTACAGCAAAAAGACCTATGAAAAGCTGGCAGACGGCAAGGTCAGCGAGGTAGAGTTGGCTTCTGCACTGCTGGACCTGTCCGCTATGCTGCATAAGCACTATGCCGTTGCGCCCATTATCATCATCGATGAGTACGATACCCCCATCCAGCAGGGCTATCAGAAGGACTATTACGACAAGGTCATCCGGTTTATGCGAAACCTGTTTTCCGGTGGGTTCAAGGATAATCAGCACCTGTCCTTCGGCTTCCTCACCGGCATTCTGCGGGTGGCCAAGGAGAGCATCTTCAGCGGGATGAACAACCTGTCCATCAACTCCGTGCTGGACAACAAATACAGCGCCTACTTCGGCTTCACCGCCGACGAGGTGATGGAGATGGCGGAATACTACGGTGCTGCCGATAAGTACGACGAGATTTGCCAATGGTACGACGGCTACCGCTTCGGCAAGACGGAGATTTTCAACCCGTGGTCGGTGGTCAACTACTTCAGCAACGAGTGTGAGCCGAGGCCCTTCTGGGTCTCCACCGGCAGCAACGATATTATCGGAGAAGTGCTTGCCCAGGCGGACGAGGAGATTTATAACCGTCTGACCTCCCTGGTCAACGGCGAAACCTTCACAACCTTCATCGACACCGGCGTGATCTATCCGCAGATCAAGAGCAATCCCTCCACCATTTACAGTTTCCTGTTGGTGACCGGCTATCTGAAGGCACTGAAAACCACGCCCTCCTTCAGCGGCGATTTTATGTGCGAGGTTTCCCTGCCAAACCGGGAGATTTCTCTGGTGTATAACAAGGAGATCTTGCAGCGGCTGGAGAATCTGATCCCGCCGTCCACGGCGATTTCCGTTCAGGAAGCCATCTTCTCCGGCGATAACGCACGGCTGAAAGCGCAGATACAGACGCTGCTGACCCAGTCGGTCAGCTCCTTCGATACTGCCGGGGAGAATTTCTACCACGGCTTTATGCTGGGCCTGTGCGCCCTGCTGGGCGGCGCTTTCGTGACCTCCAACCGGGAATCCGGCGACGGGCGCTATGACATTCAGCTGAAGCCCACGCAAAAGGGACTTCCGGGCATCCTGATTGAGCTGAAAGCGGAGAAGAATTGCAGCGACGAAAAGCTGAAAAAGCTGTCCGAAACGGCCTTGCGGCAGATCGACGACAAGAAATACGAAACCGAGCTGGCGACAGCCGGGGTCAGGACGATTTATAAATACGGCGTGGCCTTCAGCGGTAAAAAGGTTGAAGTGGCGGTTGGATGAGGCTGACGAATTTCAAAGTATCAGCTTTCAGTTTCCAAAGTATCAAATTGATACTTTGGTGAAATTCCGAAGTGTCAGCACGGCGGTTCCAAAGTGCCAAACTGGCACTTTGGGCAGAGATTATGAACAAAACCATATTGGAGGATGCAAAATGAGCACCAATATTTCGAAAAAGAAGCGGGACGACCTGCTGGACAAAATCAAGCAGATTCGTGCCTTTATCGCCGCAGCACCGCAGGATGAGAATACGGGCAACCTGCTCTCCTACCTGTCCGAACTCGAAAAAGATGTGAACGGTAAGAAGTATGGCCTTGTGTTTGAGGAGCATCGGGAGGAAATCGATGAGGTGCTGGATACCCATACGCCAGTACTGACCGAGGATGCGGACCTATTCATTGATCACGGTGTGCAGATGAATTTCCTCATAGAGGGGGACAACCTTGCTTCATTGCAGTTGCTTGAAAAGACCCATAAGGGAAAAATTGATCTTATATACATAGATCCGCCATACAATACGGGAGCAAAAGACTTTGTATATGATGATGCGTTTGTAGACACTACTGATGGTTTCAACCACAGCAAGTGGCTCTCATTTATGAAACAACGGCTCTCGCTGTCGAAAAAGTTGCTTGCAGCTCACGGGACGATTTTTATATCCATAGATGATAATGAATTTTCGCAACTAAAACTACTATGTGATGAGGTCTTTGGTGCAAACAATTACGTAGGCACTATTCTATGGAAGAAGAAAACAAATGGCAATAATATGGGCTGGCTTCCTCCTGTACACGATTACATATTGTGCTATTCAAAAGAGATAGGCAAAATTTATGACTTTGGCTTCGAAGTTTCGGAAGAAGATATTCTAAAAAACTATAGCAATCCTGACAATGATCCACGTGGACCGTGGACAACTACCGACTTATCAGCAAATCATAAAGGGCCATATTTCCCTGTTACTAATCCTAAAACCGGGGATGTTTATTATCCTCCGGCCGGAAGATACTGGGTATTCAATGAGCAGGAGATACAACGGAGAATAGCCGACGGAAGAATCATTTTTGGGAAAAGTGGAATGGCCCGACCAGTGCAACGGGTGTTTGCTAAAGACCGAAAATTTTCAAAGCGCAAAGTGGAATCTTGGTGGGATAACCACGGGATGAACGCAGATGCAACGCAAGAGCTGAAAGATATTTTTGGAGTTGCGAAAGTGTTTACACATCCTAAGCCAACTCAACTCATCAAGGACATTGTGAAAATGTCGTGCAGTAAAACTGCAACTATTCTAGATTTCTTTGCAGGCTCTGGTACAACAGGTCACGCTGTTATGAATCTCAACGCAGAGGATGGTGGAACCCGCCGCTTTATCCTCTGCACCAACAACGAAAACGGCATTTGTCGGGATGTGACCTACGAACGCATCCGCCGTGTCATTGATAAAGAAGACTATGCCGCCAGCCTGAAATACTATAAAGTTGACTATGTACCTATTTCGGATCGTATGTACTACGAGTACGCCGATGAACTGCTCCGCCATATCCGGGAGCTGGTGGAGCTGGAAAACGGCATCAATTTTACGGGCAACGAGGAAATTGCCATCGTGCTGACCGAGGATGAATTAGCCGCATTTATTGCCGATAAAGACCGCTTTGCGAAATGCCGTCGGCTCTATATGGGACACGACCTCCTGCCCGACGAAGCACAGGAAACGGCACTTTTCAAAAACAAGATTGAGATTAGTATTATTCCGGATTACTACTATCGAGATTTGCAGGAGGGCTAAAATGGTAGAATTCTTAAAAACACTTGCGATAGCTTGTATTCCAGCCATTATAACAGGAATTGTGACATATATTGTTGCTCGCAAAAATGCTGCTTCGCAAATCAGTATAATTAAAGAACAAAACAAGCACGATTTAGAAAAGCTTATGGAGCAGCACAAGGTTGATATAGAGCATCTCAAAGAAGCTCACAGGCTGGATATGGAAGCAAAAGAACAAGATCATAAGAACAAGCTGGAATTGCAGCAGAAGGAATTCGAAAACAGCCTGCTTAAGCAACAAAAAGATGGTGAAAATGCAATGGCAACAGAAACTATCAAAGGTGTACTCGGTATGTTTGGCAGTGCGGTGACCACAGCAATGGACACCCCGGAAGCAAAGCAACTGTTGAGTGACTCTATTAAACAGTCATTTAATAAGTCGAAGGAGGGCTGACTATGGAACTGAAGGAATTCCAGCTCAATGCAGTAAAGTCGTTGTTTGAGGCGATGGACAAGCCCGTCAGAGATATAATCCTGAAAAGCCCCACTGGAAGTGGAAAAACAATCATCCTCACTTACTTTATGCACCAATACATACAGTCTTACCCGAAAACGGTGTTCGTTTGGCTCACTCCCGGCAAAGGCAATCTTGAGGAACAGAGCAAGGCAAAAATGGATAAGTATATCCACGCTTCGCAGACAAAGCTGCTTTCCGATGTGATGACGGCGGGATTTGAAGAAAATGACAGTTGCTTTATTAACTGGGAGAAACTCACGAAGAAAGGCAACAATGCTCTCAAAGACAGCGAACGGACAAACTTTCTGGAACATATCGAGCACGCACTGAACGACGGCCTGCGCTTTATCATCATTGTGGATGAGAGCCATCAGAACAACACAATCAAAGCAGATGAAATTATCCAGTATTTCCGCACGGAGAAGATTATTCGCTGTTCTGCTACGCCTAAGGGCATTGCCAAAGCTGAAGTGATCGAGATTCCTGAGGAAGAAGTTATTGCAGCTGGTCTTATCAAGAAGATGCTGGTTATCAATCAGGATTTTCCGCAGACCGTGGAGACCGAAGATCAAACCGCATATTTGCTGGAGCGTGCCCTGCAAAAGCAGCGTGAACTCCGGGCGGCGTATCTGCAAATGGATGTGGATGTTAACCCCTTGATTATCGTGCAGATACCGAACAAATCAGAAACCTTGCTGGACGGTGTGGAGCGCTGGTTTGAAGCGCAGGGACTTACCTATGAAAACAGTCAGCTTGCGGTTTGGCTTTCTGACCGGCACGAAAATCTGGAGGGCATTGATGCACCTGCCGCACCCTCTACAGCTGTTATCATCAAGCAGGCCGTGGCCACCGGCTGGGATTGTCCAAGAGCGCAGATACTCGTCAAACTGCGTGACAATATGGATGAGACCTTTGAAATCCAGACCATTGGCCGTATTCGTCGTATGCCGGAGGCGAAGCATTACGGCAGTGACCTGCTGGATAGCTGCTATCTCTATACATTTGACGAGAAGTTTACTGCTGGCGTCAAGATGGCGCTGGACAAGGGGGCACTCAATGCCTGTACACTGTTTCTCAAGAGTGAGTACAAGGACATAACTCTGACAGGCGAACAACGTTCGATGATTTCAATGCCCAGAAATCCGCAAAAAGCTCTGCGGGCAATTTGGCTCTATGCAGAGGAAAACTTGGGTGTTGGGGCAGACAAAGAAGAGAATCGGACACGCTTACAGGCTGCCGGATATATTCTTCGGGATGATGTGGTGCGCCATACTGTTTCTGGTGAAACCGCTACGCTCGATTTTTCTTCTTCGGATATGAACACGATAAGTGTGACGGAAAAGCTGAATACACACAAGCACGGGCGCGATTATCATCAAAAAATCGGCAAAATCGGTTTGGAAATTGGTATGGAGTATTCGTTTATGAATACTATCATCCGTAAGCTCTTTGATAAGAACTTCAACTATGCTCACAAAATACTTGCACTGGAACCGAGGGAAGTATATGCCTTTGTATTAAACAATGCTGATCGCCTTCGTCATCTGGTTCGAGAAGCAATGGCGGCGGAAATGGCACAGATGCAGCTCGATGTTCAGACCAAATCTTTGTTTGAGTTTCATATTCCACAGTCCTGTTTGTTTACCTACAATGGAGAAGCCAAAACCCAGATCATTTATAAAAAGAATGTTTATCAGAATTACCTTTCTTCTGCTGCACCTCGCTCTACGCCGGAAGTTAAATTTGAAAAATTCTGTGAACATTCCGGCAATGTGGAGTGGTGGTATAAGAACGGCGATAAGGGTAGTGAGTATTTCTCTATCGTTTACGGGGATAACTCCGAGAAGCAAAAGCTGTTTTATCCAGACTATATCGTCGGCATAAGCGGTGAGATCTGGATTATTGAAACCAAGGGTGGCTTTGATCGCAGCGGCAATAGTCAGGACATCGACATCTATACGCCGAAGAAGTTTGAAGTGCTGAAAGCATATCTGGATACGCACGGGCTAAAAGGCGGTATCGTTCGGAACGACGCTACTACGGACGAGCTGTGCATCTGTATGGAGCACTATTCAGATGACATCGGCAGCGATGATTGGGTGCTTCTCGAAAATATATTGGGGTGAGGTGACTGTATTGAAGATTCTTGAGTTGAAAAGCGTTCCTGTCAATGGAAAAGCATCTGTTCAGTTTATCAGAATAGATCCCGAGGATATTTCTGTAACACTTTCTGAGATATTGAAAGCAATAATGGATTTGTCCTGGCTTAAGAATTTCGACGCAGAGTCTCTAGCTCGAAGCTATGAGCAGAGAGCCCAAATTACGATTGCTGATATGCGCAGAAAAATTGAAAACTGTGATACAGGTAAGCTAACAAAAGATGCAGGCGAATATGTGGTATCCGAGTTAGCAAGAGAAGCAATCGTCTCGGAACTTAATTATTTGGATATTCCTTTAGCGGAGTTATTGGGTAAGAAGATTTCGGGAAATCCGGGATTTGATTTTCACAGTCAAAATAATGCCACAAACACCGTCATATTTGGTGAAGCAAAGTATGTAACCGCTCATAGCGGGTATCCTCGAGCAATAGATCAAATAAAAGCATTCGTTGATGATAAAAAAGATATTGCGGACATTGCTGATTTGCGGGATTTTTGTAGTGCAGATGCGTTGTCTCGAGTTGTTGATGGATTTAAGGGGTTTGCAGCGGCATTTTCCGCGAAAAGCACCCCTAGTGACAGGCTAATTAGTGCTATAACCGCAAAAGACTCATTCCAAGAATTGCTAAAGTATGAAGAAGTGATTTTGGTGGCGGTGAACTTATGAACGATGTCATTAAAAGCGGAAATATCATAAAAAAGATTAGGGACGGGAAACAATTAGAAGAAATTGCTCTGTTTGCACGGAACTGCATTTTTAGAGACGGTCCTAAGGATACCTTGGTTCTTGAAATCTTATCCTATCTGAAACTGTTCCAGCCAACTTTTTTTGAAAAGTTTGAAGATGAGTTGATAGAAACAATGGGGTTGTTTTTCAAAAATCCCTCTCCAGACACACTTCAAGGTGTTGTTTTTGATATGTATCGCCAACATATTAAAGAAAAGTATGGCGAGGATTATACCCCGATGCAGGCAAGTATCCTAGAACAAATTGAAGATAAACACCATTTCAGTTTCTCAGCACCAACAAGCACGGGAAAGTCATTTGTTTTCCGCAACCTTATCCGTTCTGCTTCAAATGATGTCGTAGTAATTGTTCCATCTCGTGCGCTAATAAATGAATACTATGATCGTATCCGCGAAATTGTCAATGTCAAAGAGGTTAATGTCCTTACATTTGTTGATCGTATAAATACCAAATTTGCCAAGAGGAACATCTTTATTCTCACGCCGGAACGTTCAAGAGAACTTTTCAAAAATAAGAGCTGGTTGAATATTGACCTGATATTATTTGATGAAGCACAATTAAGCGATGAAAAATCTGTGCGAGGGTTATATTTTGATAGCATTGTTCGGCGTGCTTTAAAGAGTTTTCCTGATGCTAAGTATGTTTTTGCACATCCATTTATTTCAAATCCAGAAGCACAACTGGAAAGAAATGGCATAATTGATACGCAATCGGCAGCTATTAATTATGAGCAGAAGAATGTTGGTCAGATTTTCTATGTCCACAACCCGGCTACGGGCGATTTTTATCATTTGGGAACTAGTAAGGAAATATTAGGAAAGCAAAAACTCAAAGCAGAATTTGATCCTATTGAGAGAGCAATTTCGAGCGGGGGAAGCGTACTAATATATGTATCCAAATCACATATTTACAATAAGAGTATTTACAGTGAATTTGATAAATATATCAAATTATGCAATAAACTTGAAAAACCAGATGCGCTTCAGATGATTGACGAACTCCGATCCTATATTGGAGCGTCAAAAAATAATGCACTGTTTTACAATTCTGAGATGCTTGAAAAACTTTCTCTTGGTATCGTGACACACCACGGTTCAATGCCACTTGCAGCAAGATTGATTTTAGAGCATTTTACACAAAGTGGTTTCTGTCGGATTTGCTTTGCAACATCTACATTGGAGCAAGGGATCAATATGCCATTTGATGTTGTATATTTGGATAAATTCGAAGCAAGCAAATCGTTGTCGGTAAAGAACCTAATTGGCCGGGCCGGGCGTTCAACCGTTGATGCAAAATTTGACTACGGTAGTGTTGTCATTCGAAATAATGCAATCACATCGTTAAGGAGAGTGATGAGAAAAGCGGAGCCTCTATCTAAAATCTCAAATTTGGATGTAACGGATGATTCTCTTGATGAGAAATACAAAGAGTTCAAAGAGGCCATCAACACCGGTGCGTTTTCAGATGAGTATAATCTTCCCAGTGCGGATGTTGAAAAGTTGCACTCAGACGATGTTACAGCAATGATTCCGCAATTGCTTGATATGATGTTTGACGATGGCGACATCATATCGCCGAATACTGATATGAAAGAAGTTAACGATCTTTTTTCGAAGCTATATCAGCAGTACCTTGGGCGTAAATTGTGCCAAGCGGAAAAGTCAGTATTAAGTACGGCTGTCAAAATTATGATTTGGAAGATATACGGAAAGACTTTTCATCGTATCTGTCAATATCGCTACGCATACGCATCTCGTACTGCGGAGCGACAGCAGTTATATCGAAAAAGAAACGCGGAAGAAGCAAACAGTATACCGGCAAAATATATAGTTGGTTATCACGACATTCCAGATAAGGATCTGACGGCATATCCTCTTGTTTCTACATCCATTGCGGCCAAAGATGTTGACTATGATCTTATAGTTTATGATACCTATGATTATCTAGACAAACTTATTGGGTTTAAGCTTAGTGACATTTTTTACGCAATATTTTATCAATACTACGAGGCGACGAGTGACGAGCGCGCATTGCGGTTAGCAAAATACTTCAAATATGGCACCGATAAAGAACGTGAAATATGGATGCTGCGCTATGGCTTTTCTTTTGAGGAAATCGAGTGGGTATCTGAATGTGTTGATTCTATTGACGAAACAGAAATCAAATTTAACGATAAAATCAACGCGTTGGATGACGCGCAGCTTAAGTCTATAGAGCAGTATGTACACGAATAATGCTTGCTAATTAGACTTTCAACAGAAAAGCATTTAGATTCCAAGGCCAAGCGGGGATTTTCCCCCGCTTGGCCTTTTCTATATGCTGAAGATTGAATTCAGTCGCCCTCCCATCATCGGGAGGGCGGCTTTTTGCGTCTTGATAGAAAAATTGAGAAATTTCTCGAAAACACCCTGCCAAACGGCACCCCTTATTCAGAGTAAGTAGAAGGGTCTTTTGAAAAATTGATGGAATTTTTTCATATTGCTTTGCCAAAATCTCAAAAAATTTCCCAATTGGTTAGTAGGAGGGGCACTTAAAAATTTTTTCTAAAACCCATTTGTTATTTGCCCGAAAAGTTCCCAGTTGATTAGTAGTAGGGTTCGCAGAAAAATTCTCAAAAGTTTTTTCGTTCAAATCCAAAAAAATTTCCCAGTTGGTTAGTAGAGAGGCTTTCAAAGGAAATTTTCAAAATTCCTTCGTACAAATCGAAAAATTTTTCCCAGTTGATTAGTGAGGGGGTTAAAAAACAGCCCTTCTCGCTGGCTACCTATTGAGGGGACTGTCTCCCTGTGTACCTTGAAAAATGAATCGCCGCCTCCGAAGGATATGCTTCCGGCAAGTGCCGCCACGACTTCCCGAAAAAGGAACGAGCGCACCAAAGAAGCGATACGCCGTGGTGAGACTCCGGGGCAGGAACGATGCGGATGAGCGGCAGCAAGCAAAAACCGTCGCAGAAATGCGGTTTCAGAACAGACAAAGGAGGTTCAAGCCTATGAAGAAAAATGAGCTCAGAGAGCTTTATCAGATGATGTTTCCGGAATACCCAGACATTGTGACCGTTAAAGAGCTTCGGGAGATGCTGGGCATCAGCCGCAAGCTGGCCTACAAGCTGATCGACTATGGGTACATCCACGCCGTGAAGATCGGCACGACGCTGAAAATTCCGAAAATCAGCGTCATCAACTATGTGATGGAGAAGGAGGTGAAGAAAGTTGGATGAGATCAAGCGCCTGACGCCCGCCCAAAGGGCACGCTGTAACCGGCTGATCCGGCGGCTGTGCGCCAACTACGATGGCGGCAACTGCCTGCTGTTGGACGATGGCGAAGGCTGCGTGTGCGTGCAGACGATTTCCTATTCGCTGCTGTGCAAGTACTTCCGGCGGGCGGTTCTGCCCGCCGACAAGGTACTCTGCGCCGATATTTACCGGCAGCGCACACGGCTCTGCGACCGGTGTGGAAAGCCCTTTGCTCCCGGCAGCAACCGGCAGAAGTACTGCCCGGAATGCGGCTGCTCCATCCGACGCAAGCAGAAAGCGGACTCGGCCAGACGGCGGCGCAGCGTCGAACATTAAGCGCCGAGAAAGCCTTGATTTCCGGGGCTTTTTTGAGGGTAAAGCGAGGGTGGGTGACCGTTTCCATCCGCCCCGCCAAAATCTACTTCTAACATTCTACAAAGGAGAATCCTATGGATAACAAACTGAAAACCGTGGACGCAGAGACCCTGCTGTCCACGCCGATGAGCAAGACAATGTTCATCGTGGACGGACTCATTTCACAGGGCGTCAATGTCATCAGCGGTGCCAGCAAGATCGGCAAAAGCTGGCTGATGCTGTGGCTGGGGTTGCAAGTGGCGCAGGGAAATTCCATTTGGGGCCTGCCCACGCTGCAATGCGATGTGCTCTGTCTGAGCCTTGAGGACACCCAGCGCCGCATCAAAGACCGGCTCTACAATCTTACCGACAGTGCACCGGACAACCTGTATTTTGCCGTGACCTCCGGGCTGATCGGCGGCGGGCTGGAGGAGCAGATCACGGACTTTCTGACCGAGTATCCCGCCACCAAGCTGGTCATCATTGACACGCTGCAAAAGGTGCGGGACTCCAAAGGCAGCGCCGGAAAGGCGGGAATGTACGGCAACGACTACGACGACATTTCCTCCATTAAGCGCATTGCCGACGGCTTCAACATCGCCGTTTTGCTGGTGCATCACCTGCGAAAGCTGCAAGACAGCGACGATCCCTTTAACGATGTCAGCGGCTCCACCGGCATCATCGGCGCTGCGGACACCAACTTCATTCTGCGCCGCAAGCGCAGCGGTAACGCCGCTACGCTGCTGGTCAGTGGGCGGGATGTGGAATATCAGGAGCTGTCCTTGCAGTTTAACGACCTTGTCTGGGAACTGGTGGAGCGCAAGAACAGCGAGGACATTCATAAGGCGGAGCTGCCGAAATTTCTGTTTCGGGTGGTTGACTTTATGGAGTGTCGTACCGAATGGGTAGGCACGGCCACGGAGCTGCTGACCGAAATGAAGGAGCAGGAGGTCACGCCCAATATGGTCACAAAGTATCTCGGCCAGTTCGCCTATGAGGTGCTGGAGCCGCTGGGCATCGAGTATCGCACCAAGCGCACAGGCAAAAGCCGACTCATCAAATTTCTGCGCCGTGACGGCGATGACGCAAATGACGCAGGGATCGCTATATAAGGAAATCCCCGTCACAACCGTCACTGCTGTCACAAACCGAAGAAAGGGGGTGAACAAATGCGCAGCAAAAACTACGGGATCAATGTCCGTGTGACCGAGCAGGAGAAGCAGAAGCTGCTGGAAAATGCCCGGTTCTGTTCTCTGCCGCTGTCGGAATACTTGCGGCGGCTGGGGCTTGGGAAAGATGTCAAAGCGGCCATCACGGAGCGGGATTACCGCCTGTTTCGGATGCTGAACGGCCTGAAAGCGGAGCTTCCACAGCTTCAGAAAGAGGAAATTCGGAGCAGGCTGGAAGCAATTTTGAATGAATTAAAGTAAGCGAGAATTACGCCTGCGCAGTCTAAGCGAGCAGACTGTTTTTACTCCTGTCGGAGCCAAACAGTGTATCCGCTTGCGATGCCTGCGTCATCTGAGCGAGCAGTGCGTTTTTACTCCCGGCAGAGCCGGAGCGCAAAAACACTCGTTAGGGCGTGCCCTAAAACCCCGAAAGAAAAAACTATGAAAGTGAGGACAACACAATGAGAAAATCGGATTTTACTTTACCCACGCTGGACGATCTGTTCTCCACGCAGGCGGAGCGGGACGATGCCAAGCTGGAGCGGGTGCGGAATATTCCACTGGCCGAGCTGCACCCGTTCAAGGGTCACCCCTTCAAGGTGCAGAACAACGAGGAGATGCAGCGGATGATCGAGAGCATCCGCAAGGTGGGAGCCATCACCCCGGCGCTGGCAAGGCCGCTGCCGGACGGCGGTTACGAGCTGATCTCCGGTCACCGGCGACTGGCGGCGTGTCAGGTGCTGGGCGTCGAGACGATGCCCGTCATCGTCCGGGAGCTGTCTGACGATGAAGCGGTGATCGCAATGGTGGATGCCAACTTGCAGCGGGAGACCATCCTGCCCAGCGAAAAGGCGTTTGCCTACAAGATGAAGCTGGATGCCATCAAGCATCAAGGTGTCGCTTCTGCCCAAGTTGGGCAGAAGCTGCTCAGTGTAGAAAAAGTAGCTGACGATGCCGGCGAAAGCCGTAATCAAATTAAAAGATATATTCGCCTGACCCACATGATTCCCGAGCTGCTTTCGATGGTGGACGACGGTAAGATCG